>Ga0335073_10001931_pt1 | contig 28190 bp, 16 predicted proteins | sample Lox_Sample_22_FD_207093 | JGI IMG/M metagenome (GOLD analysis project Ga0335073, IMG submission 207093) | Soil microbial communities from Loxahatchee National Wildlife Refuge, Florida, United States - Lox_Sample_2.2 | ecosystem: Environmental > Terrestrial > Soil > Wetlands | place: USA...
ACACCGCGGGCCAACAGCGAGACGTGCAGAAGCTGAACCAACTATCTGTCCCAAGAGACAGTTCCTAACTGCCGACAACCGTGATCGACTATTGCCCAAGAAGAGGCGCTGTTTAGGTTTCAACAAGGCGAATGTGTAAGAGAGCAGGAACTGAAATCCTGAATGCACATCCGCTTCACTCAATGAACCACGGAGAATTTCTTCACCTCTACAAATGCACGAAAGGACGATAACAATGCCCAACCCCGATTACTCCGCACTGGTCAACTCACAACGTGAATACTTCGTTTCGGGGAACACTCGCTCGTCGTCATGGCGTAAGGCACAACTAGAAACGCTCAAGGCGATGTTCACGGAGAACCGCGACGCGCTTTGCGATGCCCTATGGAAGGATCTGCGCCGCAATCTCGTCGATGCTGACTTGATGGACGTCGCATACATCGTCAATGAAGCTGACTACGCGCTTGAGCATCTTGATAAGTGGATGGCGCCCGAAAAGGTGCACATGCCTCTGGTTTTCGAACCCGGACACGTTATCGTTCGCCGGGATCCACTAGGTGTAACACTGATCATCGGCGCGTGGAACGAGCCGTTCATGCTGTTATTCGGACCATTGGCCGCGGCGCTCGCGGCCGGCAACACAGCAGTGCTGAAACCATCGGAACTGGCAGTGGCATGCTCCGCAGTCGCGACTAAACTGGTCGCGAAGTATTTCGATCCCAGAGCTGTTGCAGTGGTCGAAGGCGCCGTACCGGAAACCACAGCGCTGCTGGCACAGAATTGGGATTTCATTTTCTTTACTGGCAGCCCCGGGATCGGCAAAATCATTCACCAGGCGGCAGCCAAAAACCTGACGCCATGCGTGCTCGAATTGGGCGGCAAGAATCCAACGGTTGTTCACTCGTCTGCGAATCTGGCGGTAGCAGCGCGTCGCATTGCTTACGGGCGCTACCTCAACTCAGGCCAGATCTGCACTGCGCCTGATCACGTTCTCGTGTGGCCCGAAGTTAAGGATTCGCTGGTTGAACACTTGAAGGTGGCGATCGGCGAGTTTTACGGTGACAACCCAAAACTCAGTCCGGACTATGGACGGGTGATCGACCGCAGAAATTTCGTCCGCCTTGTCGGACTGCTTGGCAGCGGCAAAGTAGCGGTCGGCGGCAAGACAGATGCCGATGAACTATACATCGCGCCAACCGTGCTCGTTGATGTAATGCCGGACTCTCCAATCATGCAAGAGGAAGTCTTCGGGCCTATCCTGCCAGTGCTGGAAATTGATTCGGTCGAGGCAGTGATCCAGTGGATTAACAGCCGGCCTAGCCCTCTCGGTCTCTACATTTTTGCCGAGGAACAGGATGTAGCCGAGCGCATCCTTGGCGCAACTCAGTCGGGGGATGCTGTGGTGAATGACTGCACCATCCACCCATTGATTCCTGAACTCCCCTTCGGGGGTGTCGGCAATTCGGGGATGGGAAAGTACCACGGCAGATGGGGCTTTGAGGCGTTCACAAACGCCCGCGGAGTTATGTACCACAGCACACATATCGACCCCGCAGTGCGCTATCCTCCGTACGCACAACACACCTTCGAGCGCAAGCTGGAAGCAAAACTGGTGTCGTAGCTCTCTAGCGTACTTCACTGGACGTGCCGTAATGAACTCGATGTCGGCGCTGTCGCGACAGGAGAGGGATAGATCAACACGCCGTTGACGACTTCGAGGTGGACTTCACTGGCCGGACCACCGTCGACGATCTTGCGACATTCAGCACTCCTGCCCAGAGCTGCGCGCTTGTCGTCCTGCGTGATCTGAATAGCTTCGCATCGCACATCGAAGACGCCTCCCATGCAATCCTGACCTATTGACAATAGGCTGGCGTCGCTAATTGATTGATTGATCGTATCTACCAGATTGGATAGAACTTACAGAAGTAGAAGAGCTTCAGCGATGAGGCGCGACCAATACGCGACCATCGTGCCAGGAAGCCAAATGATTGAAAACAAAGTCATTCCCTCAAAAGTATAAAGGCCTCCGGAAATCGGGGGCCTTTGCTGAGTCCCTGTAAGTCATTGATTCTAGATGGTGGCCAGAGACGGGATCGAACCGCCGACGCCGGCCTTTTCAGGGCCGCGCTCTACCACTGAGCTATCTGGCCTTGGGGCGAAACCAAGGGCGATCGGAGTGACCGCTCGAAAGGTGTGTATCAACGTAACGCCGACGGAAAAGAGGTTTTACCAGAGATCGCGCTACGTCAAACAACCTCAGCCAGTATAACAAACCGGGAGCGAGCGCAATTGAACGATCAGCCCTTTTCAGCCGGTGAGCGTGGCTGCAAATCACTGAACGGATCCCGCCGATAATCCAATGCCATACACTGGGGAACACGCTTTTTCTAGAGGACGAGTTCGATGATTCGCATCCCCTGCAAACGCTCAGTGGTCCTGCCGATAATCGCCTGCCTTTTCATTGTCCTGCCGCGCTCCGCGGGTGCGCAGAAAGCGCCCCCCGCCAGGCCTGCCGCTCCGAAACCCGCTGCGCAATCCGCCTCGGCAGCGGAGGCGCGCACGGCCAAGGCCTTTGAGGAAGCCCGCAAGCAGGGGCCTCTGGCCCTGCACGCGTTTCTCTACCGCATGCCCAAGGGCGCCGACCTGCACAGCCATTTATCCGGGGCAATTTACGCCGAGTCGTGGATTCGTGCCGCGGGCGAAGACCATCTTTGCGTTGATACCAAGACCCTCGCCTTCGTGAAACCCGAGGCCGGCCAGTACAAGGGGACAGACGACCAGGGAAAGCACTTTGAGCCCATCTGCAAGTCCGGACAAGTCGCCGCCAGCGACGTCCCTCAGAATCAGCATCTATACGACGACCTCATCGACGCCTTTTCGATGCGCTCCTTTGTGCCCGTCACCGCAGATTCTGGACACGACCACTTCTTTCGCACCTTCGACGAGTTCGGAGGAACCGACAAGCGTCACATGGGCGAGTGGCTCGACGAGGTGGCCACCCGCGCCGCAGCTCAGAACGAGCAGTATCTCGAACTGATGGACACGCCTGATTTTAAGAACGCCGCTGCTCTGGCCACGCAAATCGGCTTCAATCCGAACTTCGTCGAATACCGCGAGAAACTTCTCGCCGCTGGAATCAAGGACAGCCTGCCCTCAATCACCGCGGCCCTTGATCGTGCCGAGGCCGACCGCAAACAGCGCGAGCACTGTGGCGGTGCCGACGCCCAGCCCGCGTGTTCCGTCAAGATTCGTTTCATCTATCAGGTACTGCGCGGCCTGCCGCCGGAGATCGTCTTTGCGCAGGTGCTTCTTGGGTTCGAGGCAGCGGCTGCCGATCCGCGCTGGGTCGGCATGAACTTCGTGCAACCCGAAGACGGCTACATCGCCATGCGCGACTATCGGCTGCAGATGCAGATGCTGGACGCGGTTCACGGCTTCTACCCGCAGGTCCACATCAGCCTGCACGCCGGCGAGCTCGCTCCCGGAATGGTGCCCCCCGAAGGCCTCACCTTCCATATCCGGCTGGCGGTCGAGCAGGGCCAGGCCGAACGCATCGGCCATGGCGTCGATGTCATGGACGAAGACCGCCCCTACGAGTTGCTCAAGGAAATGGCGTCGAAGCACGTAATGGTTGAAGTCAACCTCACCAGCAATGACGTGATCCTGAACATCAAAGGCGATGAACACCCCTTCGAGCTCTATCGTCGATACGGCGTTCCGGTCGCGCTCTCCACCGATGACGAAGGAGTCTCGCGAATCGACCTGACACATGAATACGTGCGCGCCGCGGTTACATATCCGCTTACGTACCGCGATTTCAAAAAAATGGTGCGCACCAGCCTCGAGCACAGCTTTCAGCCCGGAGCCAGCCTGTGGCAACTATCGACCCCCGAAACCCTCGACAAGCCCGTCGCCGCCTGCGCCGGACAGTTAGGGCAGGACACCCCTGTCGGAGAATGTGCCGATCTGGTGTCCGGAAGCGAAAAAGCGCAACAACAGTGGGAGCTTGAACGAAGGTTTCACACTTTTGAGGCAAGCTTCTGATAGATGCGCATCGTCTTCTCTACATTTGGAACTTTCGGTGATGTCAATCCGCTCATTGCCCTGTCGCTCGAGCTGAAGCGCCGCGGCCATACCCCGGTGCTCGCCGTCCCCGGCATGTTTCGCGAGAAGGTCGAACCTCTGGGTATCGAATTCGCCGCCGTGCGCCCCGACCAGGATCCCCACGACAAGCGGATGGTGGAGATGATCTGGGATATCAAGAAGGGCACCGAGCGTGGCCTGCGCGAATTCCTTTTCCCGGCGATTCGCGATAGCTACCACGACCTGCTTGAGGCCGTCACCGCATCCGGGGGTGCTGACCTTTTGGTTACCGGTGAGCTCGCCTACGCCGGTCCTATCGTTGCTGAGAAAACGGGCATTCCGTGGGCATCCTACGTTCTCGCCCCTCTTTCCTTTTTTTCCGGATACGACCCGCCCGTTCTGCCTCCTTACCCAACCTTGTCAAAGGTCCCTTCCATCGTGCCCAGGGTCGGCCGTCTGGTCCCGCGTTTTGCACGCGTCGTAACCAGAAATTGGTCCGAGCCGCTTTACGCCCTGCGGCGCGAGCTCGGTCTTAATGAAGGTGAGAATCCGATCTTCGACGCCAAGCACTCTCCGCGCCTGGTGCTTGCTCTCTTCTCACGTATGCTCGGCGACCCCCAGCCGGACTGGCCTCCAAATACGCTCGTCACTGGATTCGCTTTCTACGATGGCGACGCCGGCAAGACGGATCTTGCGCCGGAATTGGAGCAATTTCTTGCCGCGGGCCCTCCGCCACTGGTCTTTACGCTCGGTTCGGCCGCCGTGATGGCTGCGGGAGATTTCTACGAGCAGAGTTCCCGGGCTGCCGAGCTGATCGGCGCGCGCGCGGTACTTCTGGTGGGAAACGATCCGCAGAATCATCCCCGGCATGCGCTCTCGAAGAATATTCGAGTCGCCGCATATGCGCCGTTTTCGAAAATTTTTCCCCGCTCGTCGGTAATCATCCATCAAGGCGGAGTGGGAACGACGGCGCAGGCCCTCCGGGCGGGCCGCCCCATGCTGGTGATGCCCTACAGTCACGATCAACCGGACAATGCCCGGCGGGTTCGCCACCTCGGAGTCGCGAAGGTCATCCAGCGCAAATCATATACGGCAGAAGCAGCGGCGAAGAGAATCAGCGGCCTGCTCGAAACCAAAGAATACGCCGATCGCGCAAGCGAAGTCGCGGCGGTCGTAGCAGGGGAGGATGGAGTGGCTACGGCGTGCAACGCTCTTGAACGGTTGGTTCGCCCAACAACGTGATTCGAGGAGTCAGAAATGACAGGGACGGGCACGAGCCCGCCCCTCCTGAGTTTCGCTTGCTACTGTTTTTTAAATACCTGCGTCTACCTTAGAGAGGCTGAACATCCGATGCTTGCCAGCCCTTTGGCCCCTTAACGACGTTGAACTGTACAGCTTGACCTTCTTGCAGGCTCTTGAAGCCATTTGAGCTGATTGCCGAATAATGCACGAAGACATCTTCCCCGTTCTGGCGAGAGATGAAGCCGAAGCCCTTCGCGTCGTTAAACCATTTCACAGTGCCTTGTTCCATTTTGATGCTATTTCCTAGATTGAATTGCGCTGAAGTGAATCGGAGCCAAACTGGCAGATTCTTGCTGGACGGCAGGACTGCTATAACCCGGTTCGGTTCTAACGCCACTTTAGTTTAGCAGACTTTCCCAACCCGGCTGGAAAATATCCTCAAATTTTGGACGGACTTAAGGAAAACGGTTGCATGAAACCAGCCGCCCCTGCAGCCATGTATTCTGTTGGCCTTATGAGCTCCGACGCAGCCCCCGACATCGAGCCCGACATAGTAATTGACCTGCTCAGCCGCGCATTGAACCGGCTTCAATCTGAATTTTCCGAGCTGCCCCCAGCACGCTTTCAGAGTGGAACCCTCTCCGAAGATACAGCGGCTATGGCAGCGGTGCTCGAACAAGCCGCCCGCCGCATGGCCGAGAATTACCCCTATTTTCATCCTCTCTACGCCGGCCAAATGCTCAAACCTCCGCATCCGATCGCCCGCGCAGCCTATGCCATGGCATCCTGGCTCAACCCCAACAACCATGCTCTCGACGGCGGGCGGGCCAGTTCTCTCATGGAAACCGAGGCCGTCCGCGAAATCGCCGCTATGTTCGGCTGGAATCAGCATCTTGGCCACCTGACCAGCGGTGGGACCTTCGCCAACCTTGAAGCCCTCTGGGTCGCCGGCCTGCTCGCGCCGGACAAGGTAATTCTGGCGTCTGAACAGGCCCACTACACGCACTCCCGCATCAGCAGCGTGCTCAAGCTGCCCTTTCAAAGCATCGCAAGTGACTCGCGTGGGCGCATCGATCTTCACGCCCTCGAGCAGGCCCTGGCCGCCGGCAACGTAGGAGCAGTTGTCGTTACCTTGGGAACAACCGCTCTCGGGGCTGTCGATCCGCTGGACAAGATTCTCGAATTGCGCGATCGCTACCAATTCCGCCTGCACGTGGATGCAGCCTACGGCGGCTACTTCAAGCTGGTTTCAAGTCTCGGACCGGACGCCGCACGCGCCTTCGCCTGCATCGGGGAAGCCGACTCAATTGTTGTCGATCCCCACAAGCACGGCCTGCAGCCCTACGGCTGCGGATGCATCCTCTTTCGCGATCCCGCGATCGGTCGTTTCTATAAACACGACTCGCCCTACACCTATTTCACCTCCTCAGAGCTGCACCTCGGAGAAATCAGCCTGGAATGCTCGCGCGCGGGAGCATCGGCTGTTGCGCTCTGGGCCACGCAGCACCTTCTGCCGCTCGCACCCGGTGGCGAATTCGCAAAGGGTCTGGAGCACTCCATCCAGGCAGCGCGCATTCTCTACGAGAGGCTGGAATCCGACAAGCGCTTCATCCCCGGTCCAGAACCCGAACTCGACATCCTCACCTGGGCCATCAACGCTGCTACTCCTGAGGAATCCTCCCAGCTCGCGCAGCGTGTCTTTGATCGCGCCGCCGAGCAGAATCTGCACCTTGCTCTGGTTCAGTTGCCGGTTCGCTTTTTGAGGCGACGGCCGGACTCTATGGTCTGGGCTGGAGCTGATTCTGAAGCCAAAGTCACCTGCCTGCGCTCCGTCCTCATGAAACCGGAACACCTTGCGTGGATCGACCAGATCTGGGAACGCCTCGACCGGGCAGCCGCATAACGCGGATTCCCGGGACCCCACGGACGGTACGAATGACACTGGCCACCCTCTGCTTCCACTGCTATACTTCGGGCGATTTGATGAGGAAAAATTGACCGCTTCTGAGGCAGTGTCCCTCGTCCTGAAAACGGATACATTCTCGGTGACTGTAATGCCTGCACTTGGCGGGAAGGTCGCGTCCATGCGCCATAACGGAACCGAGCTTCTCCAGCGGCCTCTGCTACCTTATGCGACCCGCACCGCGACGATGGGCTTCGAAGAAAGCGATGCCAGCGGCTTTGATGAGTGCCTGCCCTCTGTCTCGGCCTGTGAGATCGTCACGCCTCTGGGAACCGCATCCATTCCCGATCACGGAGAGTTCTGGCGCCTGCCCTGCACGATCAAGTCGGAGACTCCGCAGGAGATCCACCTGACCGCTCGCGGAACCGCGCTTCCTTTGCGCTTCGACCGAAAGCTGCGCCTGGCCGAATCGCCTCAATCGAAGACCGCAACTCTTTCCGTGGAGTACGAAGTTGAAAATGTCGGCCGGGAAGAGATTCCCTACGTCTGGTGCGCGCACCCGCTCTTTGCCGTCGATCCCGGCGATCGCATTCTCCTGCCGCCCTCGGTCACTGAAGTCACGGTGGAAGGATCGGCGGGGGGTCGGCTCGGCGCGAACGGGACCGTTCACTCATGGCCGTTGGCCAGGTTGGCTACCGGCAATCTCGTGCCGCTTGACGTGGCCGGGCATGTAAGCGATAACATCGGCGACAAGATTTATGCTGCGGCCCCCTCCGAGGGCTGGTGCGCAATCGAACGCAAGCGAGCCGGCCTTCGCGTCCAGGTCGAGTTCGATTCCGCGCGCTCTCCCTATCTGGGACTGTGGCTCTGCTATGGAGGATGGCCGGAGAACGGCGCTCGCAAACAATACTGCGTCGCGCTCGAACCCTGCACCAGTCCGGTGGATTCGCTGGCCGCGGCAGTAAAGGCGCGGCGGGCCAGGATACTGGCTCCTGGTCAATGCGACTTCTGGTGGATGCGGATTGTTACCGCGGTTGTATCGTAAGTTTTGTTGGCATCTGCAACGATTTCCTTTCGTGAGGCTCCGAATGCTCGATGTAAGCGCGAACAGGACCCATCACCTGCAGCAGTTTGGGCTGGAGCCCGTCACTTTCGCCGCGCCGGGCCGCGTCAACATAATCGGTGAGCATACCGACTACGCCGACGGGTTTGTGATGCCGGCAGCGATAGATTTCGCCACGCTTGCCGCCATCAGCCCACGCGACGACAAAACGATTGCCATCTTCTCTGCTAACTTTGACGAACAGGTTACCCACCCGGCCGACGATCTCCCCGCCAAAGCCACACATCATTGGAGCGACTACCCTGTAGGCGTCGTCTCCGTCCTCCGCGAAGCCGGTGTCCAGGTCCCGGCTTTCAGCCTCACCCTTAATGGTGACGTGCCTCTCGGGGCCGGTCTTAGTTCATCCGCTTCTATCGAAGTGGCCAGCATGGCCGCCATACTCAGCCTAACTGGTACAGAAATGCCCCTCCCGCAGATGGCTCGTCTCTGCCAGCGTGCTGAAAACCACTATGTCGGCGCTTCCACCGGCATCATGGACCAGTTCATCGCCTGTTGCGGAGCCGAAGATCATGCCCTTCTCCTCGATTGCCGCAGCCTGGAATATCGCCTGGCACCAATTCCCTCCCACCTGAGCCTTGTCATTGCCAACACCATGGTCAAGCACTCCCACGCCGGGGGTGAATACAACACCCGCCGTTCCGAGGTCGAGGAGGGCACCGCACTTTTGCGCAGTCATCGCCCCGAAATCAAGCTTCTGCGCGATGCCACGATCGACGACCTGAAGAAATGGGGTCACGAGATGCGTCCCGAAGTTCTCAAGCGTTGCCGGCACATCATTACTGAGAACACGCGGACCGTAGCCGCCGCGGATGCGCTCGAAGCCGGCGACCTCAAAGCCCTCGGCCGGCTGATGTATGAAGCTCACGCCAGCTACCGCGATGACTTCGAGGCGAGTTGCCCGGAAGCCGACATCCTCGTGGAACTCGCTCAGAAGGAGCCGGGCTGCATCGGCGCGCGGCTCACCGGCGGCGGATTTGGCGGCTGCACCGTCAATCTGGTCGAAAACGAAAACGCCGAATCATTTTCTTCACATTTGAGGGACGGCTACCGACAGGCTACCGGCATCGAAGCCGATATCTATCTCTGCCACGCCTCGGCGGGGGTACACCAGGTTCTGGGGCCCCGGGTATCAAAAAAGTCAGCGGAGTTGCCCACAATGTAACTGTTTACAATCCAAAGATTTAGCCCGGTTTTGCAGAAGAACAAACTGTTTTTAACGTTCTTGGAGCTACCGGGTGCTTGTTAAACTACCGGCACAGTTTGGGGAGATTCGCGCCAGCTCCAACTCTGCCGATTCAAGAAGAGCAGGGCGGGCAGCGCGACGAGATCAGCAGGCCGGGGTTAGATCATCCGTGAATGCTGGACTCAAGTCCAAGAGGGCCCTGGTGTTTTAGGTGGGAGACCAACTTGATGAGATTCGATGTAGTACCGCGATTGGCTTCATTGCAGTGTGACGGCAACAACGGCCTGGTTGCCTATTTTTCCATGGAAATCGCCGTCAGCCCGGCGATCCCCACATATAGCGGAGGTCTCGGCGTTCTTGCCGGCGACACACTGCGCGCCGCCGCCGACATGGGCTTGCCGCTGATCGCTGTGACCCTTGCGCACCGTCTCGGATACTTCCGGCAACGGCTCGACGCCAATGGCATCCAGACCGGAGAGTCTCAGCCATGGAGCCCGGAGAGCATTCTGGCTGAAGAATCGCCCGTCGTCACCGTAACCATCGAGGATCGGCCCGTGGCCATCCGCGCCTGGCGCTATGATCTCGAGGGCGTCACCGGCCACACCATCCCCATCTATTTCCTCGACACCAACCTCGAGCAGAACGATCCGCGCGATCGCGTGCTGACCGACCACCTCTACGGGGGCGACGGCGACTACCGTCTCCGGCAGGAAGCTGTGCTGGGCATGGGCGGCGTGCGCATTCTTGCGGCGCTCGACTATAAGCCACTCGTCTACCACATGAACGAGGGCCACGCAGCCCTGCTTACGGTTGCCTTGCTGGTGAAGCAGTTGCAGGGTGCCCCGCTTGAAAGAGCGACCGATCAGGATCTGGAAACCGTGCGCCAGCTCTGCGTCTTTACCACTCACACGCCCGTTCCGGCGGGTCACGATCGGTTCTCCGCGGAGCAATCGACGCGCATTCTGGGCAAGGAGCGTACAACGCTTCTCGAGCGGGTCGGTGCTTTCCACGACAAGCTGTTGAACATGACCTATCTCGCGCTGCGCTTCTCTCGCTACGTCAACGGAGTCGCCATGCAGCACGGCATCGTCTCCCGCGAGATGTTCCCGGAGTATTCCATCGAGGCCATCACCAACGGCGTGCACGCCGCCACCTGGACCTCGCCCTCGATGCAAATCGCCTTTGACAACCATCTTCCCCGCTGGCGGCAGGACAATCTTGCCTTGCGCTATGCCATCAACATCCCCGAGACCGAGATCGAAGAAGCGCACCGTGAGTCCAAACAAACGCTGATCTCCGCGGTGAAAGAGCGCACAGGTGTCGAACTCAGGCCCGAAATCTTCACGATTGGATTCGCCCGGCGGGCTGCCACCTACAAGCGTGGCGACCTGCTCTTCACCGATCCCGAGCGACTGGTCAAGTGCGCTCAGGAGTTCGGCGGACTGCAGATCATCTACAGCGGCAAGGCGCACCCGGCCGATGAGCCCGGCAAGGCAATGATTCGCCGGGTCATCGAACTGGCCCACAAACTCGAGTCAGATCTGCTGAAGATCGTTTACCTCGAGAATTATGAGTGGACGCTCGGCGCCCTGCTTACCGGAGGCGTAGACCTCTGGCTCAACACACCCAAGCGCCCCTACGAAGCCTCGGGAACCAGCGGCATGAAAGCTGCCCTCAACGGCGTGCCCAGTCTCAGCATTCTCGACGGCTGGTGGATCGAGGGCTGGATCGAAGGCGTCACCGGCTGGGCAATCGCCGACCATGACGAGGATGCCGGCGAAGCACAGTCTCTCTACGACCACCTGGAGCAGGTTATTCTGCCCCTCTATTATCAGCAGCCTGACCAATGGCGGCGCATCATGCGCTCGACCATCGCGCTCAACGGCTCTTATTTCAACACGCAGCGCATGCTCGAACAGTACGTGCAGAACTCGTACTTCCCCGAGCAAAGCGTGCAGTCTTCGGCCCCTGCTCTCGAGCCCATCTTGGCCGACAAGTAGCGCCTTCGTGCCGCTCGTAAGCGGGCGGCGCGACCCGTTTGCTGCTACACTTAAGTGGAATTCAGTCCGTAGCTAGCTCCTGAAATACTTATCTCGAAGATCCCCGGCGTTCAGGAACTCCAGACTATTGGCAGCCACATATCCGCGGCGCCCGACGAATTACAACAGGAGAACAAGCGGTGAGCCAGGCGGTTATCGAGGAATCGGTGCGTGTCGCGTCCCGGCGGCCACTTTGCGTCGACCTTGACGGCACGCTCGTCAAGAGCGACACCCTGGTCGACTCCCTGCTTCTGCTCGTCCGCCAGGAGCCCCTTCGCGCCCTGCGCGCTCCCCTCTGGCTGAAAGGCGGAAAGGCTGGCCTCAAAGCGCGCGTATCGGCCGAGGTTCAGCTCGATGCCGCCCATCTGCCTTACAATCGCGCCCTGCTCGAATACCTGATGGAGCAGCATGCAGACGGGCGCAAGCTGTATCTCACCACCGGCGCCGACACTGCTCTGGCGCATCGCATCGCCAACCATCTCGGCATCTTCGACGAGGTCCTGGCCAGCGACGGAACAACCAACCTGACCGGTAATCACAAGCTCGGCAGCCTTCAGAAGCGCTTCCCCAATGAGGGCTTCGACTACATCGGCAACGCGTCGCCGGATGTGCCCTTGCTGCAGCACGCCGGAGAGGCCATGGTCGCGAACCCCAGTTTTTCTCTCCAGGCCAAAATCAAGGCCCGGAAAATTTCCGTGAGCCGCCAGTTCGACGATCGGGCTTCTGTTCTCCGGGTCCTCCGAAAAGCAACTCGCCTCCACCAGTGGGCAAAAAACATCCTGATCTTCGTCCCGCTGCTGCTGGCGCACGACCTTCAGTTGCCGCGCTTCCTGAACGCGCTGGTAGCCTTTTTCTGCTTCAGTCTTTGTGCGTCGGCGACCTATGTCGTCAACGATCTGCTCGACATCGAATCCGACCGGCGTCACCACAAGAAGCGCTTTCGCCCCTTCGCAGCCGGCGATCTTTCCGCCGCAGCCGGCATTGGCATCATCGCAGTGTTCATGACGCTGGCCCTCACCGGCGCGATGTTTCTGCCGCACGCATTTCTGGGATGGATGCTGGTCTATCTCGCGACCACGCTCTCTTATTCGCTCTATCTCAAGCGCGTGGTTCTGATTGATGTGATCCTGCTTTCCGGTCTCTATACGCTCCGCATGCTCGCCGGAGGAGCAGCCACCAAAGTGACTTTCTCGCCCTGGCTGGCAGCCTTCTCCATCTTTCTGTTCCTGTCCCTGGCCATGGTCAAACGCTTCAGCGAGCTGCAGAACATCCGCGCTCAGGGCAACACCCTTTCCAATGGCCGCGGCTACCTGCTGGCTGACATCGAGCAGATCCGCAGTTTCGGCACCGCCAGCGCATATGCATCGGTCGTTGTTTTTGCCTTCTACATCTATGGGAGTGGCGCATCGGGACTCTATCATCACCCCAGCCGTATGTGGCTCATGACGCCGCTTATGATCCTGTGGCTCAGCCGCGTATGGCTCCTTGCCTCCCGCGGAGAGCTCGACGAAGACCCAGTAATCTTTGCCGTCACCGATCGCATGAGTCTGCTCATTGGCGCCGGCATCGCACTCATCGCCGTGCTCGCGGCGGTATAGCTGCCAGCCATATCGACCCACGAAGCCGGTTTTCAAAAAGAGGAGCAACACCACCCCTGATGGCTCAATCGACACCCCGTCCCCGATTCGAAAGCTGGGGCCGCTACCCAACTCATCAGGCAGAACTCAAGCCGCTGAACTGGATGGGCGATTTCCCTCTGCCAAAGCCGCCCGCTACGCGCCTGCTGCCCGTGGGCGCCGGCCGTAGCTACGGCGACGTCTGCTTGCTCGAAAATGGCACTCTGCTGCCTACCCGCGGTCCCGGTATCAGCGGGGGATTGGACCGCCTCATCAGCTTCGATCCGGAGACCGGAATCCTGCGCTGCGAAGCCGGCGTCACGCTCGCCGAGATTCTCGATTTCGCCGTCCCGCGCGGCTTCTTTCTACCCGTCACCCCGGGCACAAAATACGTCACCATCGGCGGTGCTATCGCCAACGACATTCACGGCAAGAACCACCACGTCGCCGGCACTTTCGGCCGCCACGTTCCCTGCTTCGAACTCGTCCGCTCCGATGGCACCCGCCTGCTCTGCGGCCCCACGCAAAACTCCGAATGGTTCGCCGCCACCGTCGGCGGTATGGGACTCACCGGCCTCATCACCTGGGCAGAGGTTCGCCTGCGCCCTATCGTTTCACGCCGCATTCAATACACCGGCATCAAGTTCAACGGCATCGAGGAGTTCGTCCAGCTCTCCCGAGCCAGCTCCGGTGTCGAGTACACGGTCGCCTGGATAGACTGCGTGGCTACCGGAAAGAACTTCGCCCGCGGCATCTTCATGCAGGGCGATCACTCGTCCGACCCGGCCCCGCTCACTGTCAGCAAAGAGCCCTGGCTCGTATTTCCCATCGACCTGCCCGGCTTCGCCCTGAACCACTTCTCCATCGGGCTTTTCAACACCCTCTACTACAACAAGCAGCTCAGCAAGACCACCAGCGGCCTCGTCGACTATGAGCCATTCTTCTATCCGCTCGACAAGGTCCTTCACTGGAATCGCATGTACGGCAAGAATGGCCTTTTGCAGTTTCAGTGCGTGCTGCCCTGGGAAGCCGACCAGCTCGGCATCATTCAGGTTCTCAAGGCCATCACTGCCTCCGGCCTCGCATCATTCCTCGCCGTCATCAAGGTTTTCGGCGACGTCCCGTCACCCGGCATGATGTCCTTTCCCGCGCCCGGCATCACCCTGGCCCTCGATTTTCCAATCCGGCCCGAAGTCAGCTTCGACCTGCTTGACCGCCTCGCGAAGATCACCCTCGAACATGGCGGCCGCATGTACCCGGCGAAGGACGCGCGCATGACCGCCCCGCAATTCCAGGCCTTTTATCCGCAATGGCAGGAATTCGCCCGCTACATCGATCCCGCCTTCGATTCCGCCTTCTGGCAGAGAGTGACCACATAAATTGGCCCGACCCGGTAAGCTCCCCATGAACATCCTGGCTCTCGGCGCCACCTCCGCAATTGCCGAAGCCACCCTCCGCCTTTTCGCCGCCCGCGGAGCTCGCCTGTTCCTGGTCGCGCGCAACGTTGACAAGCTCAACGCCGTGGCCTCCGACCTGCGTACACGCGGCGCAGCCAGCGTGGCTACTCACGTGATGGATCTCGACGATACCGCGTCGCATCCTGCCATGCTTGCCACAGCAGGAGAGAACCTCGGCACCATCGAACTCGCGCTCCTCGCCCACGGAATCCTCGGCGATCAGCAACAGGCCGAGGCCAGCTACTTAGTCGCCGAAAACATCCTTGGCACCAACTTCATGGCTCCCGTCTCGTTGATCACCTGGCTCGCGAACTACTTCGAAGCCTCGCACCAAGGAACCTTGGCCGTGATCTCATCCGTGGCCGGCGATCGAGGCCGCAAGAGCAACTATGTCTACGGAGCCTCCAAGGGCGCTCTCAACATCTTCCTCGACGGCGTTCGCAATCGCATCGACCGCGCCGGCGTCCACGTGCTTACCATCAAGCCTGGATTCGTCGCCACCCCCATGACTGCGCACCTGCCCCAGAACGCGCTCTTCGCGCAGCCGTCGAAGGTGGCCGCCGGAATCCTCAGCGCGATCCAGAAGCGCAAAGACGTCGTCTACGTGCCCGCCTTCTGGGCCGTCATCATGCTCATCCTGCGCATGATCCCGCGCCGCATTTTCAAAAAACTCAACGTTTGAGTGCATCCGGACCGTCGTGACCGGGGAAACCTGGATATTCGCTCATTCCAGAACTAATTCGTCTTTTGGAACCTGTTTTTGGGCTTGGCACTGAATCGGTTGGCCTCTGGCCCGCATCTTTATTGCATCCGGGTCTAAAAACGCGGCTCAATCGTCTATCAGATACGCATTTGCTACCGTTCGTGCTCACTGTAAACTTTTACTTCAGGGGATCTCACATCAGGCATAAAGGATGTGTTTGTCCGTTCGCGCTAGCTGACTCCAGTTGTGCGTGCATCTGCCCGTATCGCGATCTCCGCAGCCAGAAAAATTCTTACCGCATACCTCATTCGCAGCGTTACCGCCGGATGTCGTCAGGAGAAGCTGAAAAGATATGTGGATAGTCCGCCTAGCGCTTCGACGGCCTTATACCTTCGCTGTCCTTGCGCTCCTGTTGATGATTCTCGGTCCGCTCGCCGTCCTCAACACGCCGACCGACATCTTCCCCAACATCAACATCCCTGTCGTCTCCATCATCTGGCAGTACAGCGGACTCTCGCCCGATGAGATGGCGAACCGCATCATCTACCAGAGCGAGCGCTCGCTTACCACCACTGTCAACGACATCGAGCACATCGAGTCGAACTCGATGAACGGCATCGGCGTCATCAAGGTCTTCTTCCAGCCGCGGGTCAACATCGGTACGGCTGTCGCGCAAATCACCGCTGTCGCACAGACCCAGCTCCGCCAGCTGCCGCAGGGAACAACTCCGCCGCTGATCATCCAGTACTCGGCCTCCAGCGTGCCGATCATTCAACTTGGTCTCTCCGGTCAGGGCCTTACCGAGTCGCAACTCAACGACCTCGGCCTCAACTTCATCCGCACCCAGCTCGTTACAATTCCCGGAGCCGGCATCCCTTATCCCTACGGAGGTAAGCAGCGCGAGGTGATGGTAGACATCAACCTCCCGGCGCTTCAGTCAAAGGGCATAACCCCCGCCGACATAGTCAACACAATATCGGCGCAGAACATCATCCTTCCCTCGGGGACCACCAAGATCGGCGGCTTTGAATACCAGATCGCCACCAACAGCGCGCCCACCAGGATTGCCGAGCTCAACAATCTACCCATCCGCTCTGTCAACGGCGCCATGGTCTACATCCGTGACGTCGCCCACGTCCGCGACGGGTTTCCTCCGCAGACCAATATCGTGCGCGTCGATGGACAGCGCGCCTCGCTCCTCTCCATCATCAAAACGGGCGATGCCTCCACCCTCGACATCGTTAAGGGCGTGCGCAGCAAGATCGAGCAGTTGAAGAGCCAGCTTCCGCCCGCGCTCAAAATGACTCCGCTCGCCGATCAATCCGTCTTCGTCCGCGCGTCGATCAGCGGTGTCGTCCGCGAAGCCATTATTGCCGCGTGCCTCACCGCCATCATGATTCTGGTCTTCCTCGGCAGCTGGCGCAGTACGCTCATCATCGCCGTGTCGATCCCACTCTCGATTCTGTCGTCGTTGCTGGCGCTGAGCGCCCTCGGCGAGACGATCAACATCATGACCCTCGGCGGTCTTGCTCTCGCCGTCGGCATTCTCGTTGACGACGCCACCGTCGAAATCGAGAACATCAATCGCAATCTCGAACAAGGCAAGGCCATCGAGCAGGCGATCCTCGACGGCGCAGCGCAGATCGCCGTTCCCGCGCTGGTCGCGACCATCTCCATCTGCATCGTCTTTGTACCCATGTTCTTCCTCAACGGAGTGGCTCGATACCTCTTCGTGCCGCTCGGCGAAGCCGTCTGCTTCGCCATGCTCGCCTCGTACCTGTTGTCGCGCACCGTTGTCCCGACCATGGCCAAGTACCTGCTGCAGGAGCACGACGACGAAGCCGCTGATAGAAAAAGAGCCAGCCGCAATCCGTTGGTCCGCTTTCAGCTCGGGTTCGAACACTACTTTGAGAAGTTTCGGCAGGGATACTACCGCATCCTCGAGCTCTGCATCGCCCACTCTGCCGTGTTTCTCATCGTTTTTGCTCTTTTTGCTGTCATCTCGGCCGCAGTGCTCTATCCCTTTCTCGGGCAGGATTTCTTTCCCTCTGTTGACAGCGGTCAGTTCAAGATTCACGTTCGCGCCCACACCGGCACTCGCATCGAGGACATGGCCGATCTGTGCGACCAGATTGATAACACCATCCGCCAGAACATCCCGCAAAATGAAATCGTCACCATCATCGACAACATCGGCCTGCCCTACAGCGGACTGAACACCTCTTACTCCAACTCTGCTGCCATTGGTCCGGGAGACGCCGACATCCAGGTTTCCCTCACTGAGAAGCACCATCCCACCGATGAGTATGTCCAGAAGCTCCGCCGCATTCTCAACGATCACTATCCCGGCGTGACCTTCTATACCCTTCCCGTCGACATGGTTACGCAGATCCTGAACTTCGGCTTGCCCGCTCCCATCGACATTCAAATCGTCGGCCGCGACCTCTACGGCAATCGCGCAGTCGCAGAGCAGTTGCTCAATCAGATCAAGCACGTCCCCGGCACTGCCGACCTGCGTATCCAGCAGCCCTTCGACGACCCGCAGCTCATGGTCGATGTGGACCGCACCAAGGCCAGCCAGCTCGGTCTTCAGCAGCGTGATGTGGCCCAGAGCCTGCTCATTGCTACCAGCGGCAGCTTCCAGACAACGCCGAACTACTGGCTCGATCCAAACACCGGTGTCAGCTACGACATCGCAGTCCAGTCGCCCCAGTACAACCTCGACACCATGCAGGACCTGCAGAACATTCCTGTAGCGTCCTCCTCGGTTACGCCGACGTTCCAGCCGGCGCCCACACCCTACGGCGCGGTCGCCGCCGCCAGCTACTCACCCACTGCCGCGCCCGCTTCACAGATTCTCGGCAATGTCGCCTCCATCACCGCGGGTTCTGAGCTCGGAACCGTCACACACTACAACATCGCGCCGGTCATCGACATCTACGGCAACGTCGTCAACACCGATCTGGCCAGCGTGGATCGCAACATCGAGAAGATCCTCGCCGACGCCCGCCACCACCTGCCGCGCGGCTCACAGATCGTCGTGCGTGGTCAGGTGCTGACCATGCGTAAATCTTTCGTCGGACTGCTCGGCGGACTCGTCTTTTCCATCCTGCTCGTCTATCTGCTGATCGTTGTGAACTTCCAGTCCTGGCTCGACCCCTTCATCATCATCACCGCCCTGCCTGCCGCCATCTCGGGAATCATCTGGTTCCTCTTCATCACCCACACGCGCATCAGCGTCCCGGCTCTTACCGGCGCCATCATGTGTATGGGAGTCGCCACCTCAAACTCGATCCTGGTCATCAGCTTCGCCCGTGAGCAGCTTGAAGAGACCGTTGGTGACGCCCGGGCTGCGGCCCTCAGTGCCGGCTTCGTGCGTTTCCGCCCAGTCCTCATGACCGCTCTTGCCATGATCATCGGCATGATGCCGATGGCCCTCGGCCTGGGCGATGGCGGCGAGCAGAACGCGCCTCTGGGACGTGCCGTGATCGGTGGCCTGCTCTTTGCCACCGTCTCCACACTCTTTTTCGTGCCGACCTTCTTCAGTGTCCTGCACGGCCGGCTTGAAAGACGGCGCCGCGAACGAGAAGCCCGTCACAAGCACCAGCCCGCCATGTCGGAGAAATAACGCCATGACTCAATCATCCCCATCGCCAACTCAGGACAGGCCGCCGATCTCCGGCGGCAAGGCCATCATGCTGCTCTTCGTTGTCCTCGTTGTGGCCGTCATTCTCGCTGTCACCGGAATCATTCCCCGGCTGCGCGCTCGCACAGCGCTGCAGCAGCAGACGAATTCGCTCGCCGCTCCTGCCGTGGTTGCCGCAAATCCCAAGCTTGGCGAACCATCGCAGGAAGTAGTTTTGCCGGGCAACCTGCAGCCCTTCACCGATGCGCCCATTTACGCCCGCACCAGCGGCTATCTCGGCAAGTGGTACTTCGACATCGGCGCGCACGTAAAGAAGGGTCAGCTCCTCGCCACCATCGAAAGCCCGGAAGTCGATCAGCAGCTCGCCCAGGCCAAGGCTGATCTCGCAACCGCGCAGGCCAACGCCGCGAACGCCAAAATCCAGTCCACCCGCTATCAGCAACTGCTCAAGGGAAACGCGGTCTCTCAGCAGGACACCGACAACTTCACCACCCAGGAAGCTTCCACCAGCACCCAGGTAAAGTCCGCGCAGGCGAATGTCGATCGTCTGGAGCAGCTCGTCGGTTTCGAAAAGATCTACGCGCCCTTTGATGGCATCGTCACCGCGCGCAACGTGGACGTAGGTACACTTATCGACTCGGGCGCTGCGCGCGAGCTCTTCCACCTCGCTTCCGAGGATGTTCTTCGCGTCTACGTCAATGTGCCCCAGCCCTATTCCCTCGCCTGCGTTCCGGGAGTGACCGCGGGGCTCACGCTCGCCGAGTTTCCCAACCGGACCTTCCAGGGCAAGATCGTTCGCACCGCGAAATCGATCGACCTCACATCGCGCACGCTCCTCGTCGAAGTCGATGTACCGAATCGGAAAGGTGAGCTCTTCCCCGGCGCCTTTGCTCAGGTGCACTTCAAGCTGGACAATGCTCACCCGACGCTCATCATCCCTGTCGCAGCGCTGATGTTTCGCTCTGAAGGCCTGCGGGTAGCCATCGTTCAGGGAGACAAAGCGAAGCTTGTTCCCATCACCATTGGTCGCGACGACGGCAGAACCGTTGAGATCGTCTCTGGCATCACCGCTTCCGACCGCGTAATCACCAGCCCGCCCGACTCTTTGATCGACGGCGAAACCGTCCGCGTCGTGGAACCGCAACACGACGGCGAGCCCGGCGAAACTCCCGGCCCCTCAGCCCAGGAGGGCGGAAAGTGAGCCCACAGCCCCTCCAGAAAACGTTCCGTCAGACAATGTTCCGCCGGAAATATCTCCTAAGCCTGTCGGCCATTGTCGCTTGCGCTGCAATCGGTGGTTGCAAGGTCGGCCCGAACTATCAGCGGCCATCCGTGCCGCCTGCGCCGGCTGCTTACAAGGAGCTGCCTCCGCCCAACCCGCCGAACGGCACCTGGAAACAGTCGCAGCCGAGCGACGCTGCTCTGAAGGGCAAGTGGTGGGAGATCTATAACGACCCCCAGCTCAATGCACTCGAGGAAAAGGTCGCCGTCTCCAACCAGACGCTCAAAGCTGCGACCGAACAATATTTCCAGGCACGTGAGCAGGTCCGTGTTGCCCGCGCAAGCTACTATCCCACCGTGTCCGCCGGTCCCGCTATCTCGCGCCAACGCACGACCGATAACTCACCGAGCGCCACCAAGGGCCTGACCTACAGCACGTTCGCTCTGACCGGCCAGGTGCTCTGGGAGCCAGATCTCTGGGGACAGATCCGCCGCACCGTAGAGGAGGCCCGCGCCAACGCCCAGGCCAGCGCCGCCGACCTCGCTAACGTCGAGCTCAGCCTGCGCTCCGAACTGGCCATGGACTATTTCGAGCTTCGCGGCCTCGACACCCAGAAGCAGCTGCTCGACAATACCGTCGCCTCTGACGCCGACTACCTCCAGCTCACCCAACGCCGCTTCAATGGCGGAGTCGCCACCGAGGTCGACGTCGCTCAGGCCGAAACCCAGCTGGAAACCGTCAAGGCCCAGGACATCGACATAGGAGTCGCCCGCGCGCAATTTGAGCACGCCATCGCCACCCTTGTCGGAGTGTCGGCATCATCTTTTTCTCTGCCGCCGATGCCGCTCACGCTGGCCCTCCCCAATATCCCCGCCGGCGTGCCCTCTGAGCTGCTCGAACGCCGCCCGGACGTTGCCGCCGCCGAACGCCGCACCGACGCTGCCAACGCCCAGATCGGCATCGCCATCGCCGCGTACTATCCAAACGTTACCTTGGATGGCAACGGTGGATTTCAGAGCGCCAACGCCGGTACCTGGATTCAGGGCCCCAGCGCGCTCTGGGCACTCGGTGGCTCCGCCATTGAGACCCTTTTTGACGCCGGCCGCCGCCACGCTGTCACCGCCCAGGCGCGCGACGCTTATGAGGCTCAGACGGCCAACTACCGGCAAAGCGTCCTCAACGCCTTCCAGGAGGTCGAAGACAACCTCGCCGCGCTGCGTATTCTCAACGACGAAGCCGCAACGCAGACCGCCGCCGTGAACGCCTCCATCCGCTCGCTCAACATCAGCACCAACCGCTACAAGGGTGGAGTCACCACGTACCTCGAAGTCCTTACCGCCCAGACCACGCAGCTCGCCAACCAGCGCACCCAGGCCGACATCACCACGCGCCAGTTCGCCGCCAGCGTGCAGCTCATCAAGGCTCTCGGCGGAGGATGGGACACTACCCAATTGCCCCAGATGTAGTTACAAATGCTCCAAAACCAATCAGCACGGGCGGATTACTTCTTCGTCATATAGATCCGAAAAAGTGTTCGCCTGAACGCCTCTTGGCGTATACCGATAGGTGTATCCGTAGACCGGCTCTGCGATTCTCCCGTCAAATTCTATAGATCACGCAAGGATCTTGATTTGGCCATCCGTTCCCCCACCCTCCCCGCCGGTGCGGTCCTGGCCGCCGGGCGTTCGCGTACGATAGCGAGACCCGCTGTGCGGGACCGTGCCCTCTCATGGCCTGTCGTAGTATGGCTCGTCGTGCTCACGCCCGCGGTGCTGCTGGTGCACGGCTATCATCCCTTCTCCGAAGATGCCGGCATCTATGTCGCGGGTGTCCGCAAGCTCGTGGAGCCGGCTTTCTATGTGCCCGACGCCAGCTTCGTTCTCGCCAACACGCACCTGTCGCTCTTTGCCTATTCGTTAGCGGCGATTCTGCGCATAACGCGCATGCCGCTCAGCTATCTGCTGCTCCTCACACATCTCGCCTCTATCTTTGCCTTCCTCGCCGCGTGCTTGAGCCTTGGCCGCCGCATCTTCTTCTCCAAAGTTGCGCAGTGGTCGGCCGTCGCGCTCGCTGGTGCCTGCTTCACAATGCCCGTCGCTGCAACCTCTCTGATGTTGATGGATCCCTATGTCACGGCGCGATCTTTCTCGACGCCGCTAAGTCTCTTCGCACTTGCCGCCGCCATCGACCACCGCTGGGTTCGCACTGCTTTCTTACTGCTTTTCGCCGGACTCATGCATCCGCTCATGTTCGTCTACGCGGCAGCCTTCGTCCTGCTCTTCATCCTCATCGACCTTGGCCGCGCACCCCTCGCATCGTTCCTTTGCCTCCTCGGCATCTCCGCATGCGGTGCAATCTACCTGGCGACACTCCATACCCCTGTATCCGCCGCCTATCGCCAGGCCGTGCTCAGCCGCAGCTATCTCTTCCCGTCGCAGTGGGCATGGTTTGAATATCTCGGCATTCTGGTGCCATTGCTGGCCTTTGCCCTCGCCCTTCGATATCTCGTCCCCGGCGTGCTCGCCGGCAAACTCTGCCTCGCAGCCGTCATGCTGGGAACCTCCACCACCATCTCTGCCTTCCTCTTTGTCCATCCATCGGGGCCCTATCTCCTCGCCCGCATCCAGTTGCTTCGCAGCTTCCATATGCTCTATCTGGTGGGAATCCTCCTTCTCGGCGGCCTTTTGGGAAATCGTCTTCTCGCCACTTCCCGGGAGAATCAGCCTATCCCCGGCGCCCGTGTCATTGGCTTCGCTATGCTGGCCGCCGTAGCTATGTCCATGTTTTTGGCGCAGCGCTACACCTACCCGCTCTCCGCGCACATTGAATTCCCGCGCGCCGTCCCGCTCAATCCCTGGGAAAGGACCTTCGTCTGGATCCGCGCCAACACCCCTCCCGGCGCCGTTTTCGCCGCCAATCCCGACCTTGTCCTGCTGCAGGGAGAAGAGGGTCAGGGATTTCGCGTGATGACCGAACGCAGCCTTCTCGGCGACTACAAGGACGAAGGAGGAGTCGTTGTCTTTCCTACCCTTGCCACACAGTGGGCTCTCGAACGCAACGCGCAGGCAGGGCTCGACCGGATGACCGACGCCGAGCGGGCGGCCCGCCTCCAGCCGTTCGGAGTCACCTGGCTGCTTCTCTCGAGTAGCGCCACGACCTCATTTCCCTGCCCCTACCGCAACCTCGTCGCCCAGGTCTGCCAGCTCGCCCCCACCGATCCGCCTCTCTCCAACATCACGCTTCGCCGTCCGGGCCCTGCCGACCAGCCTTCCACGAGCCAGGCCCAATAAAGTTCCGTTCCGAGTTTTTTGAATTTACGGTGAACTGGTTGCTCACGGCTGCAGAGACTTCTACCATTGAGCCTCCAGAAAAGCATCCGCAGCCCCGGTTTTGAAACGCTGCAACGGTCTCCATCCGAAACCTCAATTCTCAGGAATTGAGTCACCCGCAGGAGGTGCACCATGCAAGAGCTGGCAGCCCCAGAGCCCACAGTAGCTGTCGAAGACGATCGCACCGCCATCAGCGTCGAAGCGTTGCGACGCGCCATCCTGGACAATCTCTATTACCTGGTGGGGACAACGCAGCAGAACGCTACCGACCAGGAATTCTTCACCGCCGTCGCCTACACCGTCCGCGACCGCATATTAGCAAGGTGGTTCAAGACACTGGACTGCTATAAAAAGCACGACGTCCGGGTTGTCTGCTACCTCTCCGCCGAGTTTCTGATGGGGCCGCACCTCGCCAACAACCTTCTCAATCTTCAGATTGAAGCATCGGTGCGTCAGGCGGTTACCGAACTGGGTCGCGATTTCGATCAGATCGTCGAGCACGAGCGCGAGCCGGGTCTCGGCAACGGCGGCCTTGGGCGCCTCGCAGCGTGCTACCTCGACTCCATGGCCACGCTCGGAGTTCCCGCCCTGGGATACGGCATCCGCTACGAGTTCGGAATCTTCCAGCAGCAAATTCGCGACGGCTGGCAGGTGGAGCTCACAGACTATTGGCTCCGCTACGGCAATCCCTGGGAAATTCGCCGCCCGAATGAGGCAGTCGACGTCGGCTACGGCGGCCACACCGAAGGCTGGGCCGACTCCAGCCGAAAATATCGCGTGCGCTGGATTCCCGCGTCCGTTGTCCGCGGAATTCCCTACGACACGCCAATCGTAGGCTACCGCTCGGGTATCGCTAACGATCTGCGGCTGTGGCGCTCCGAATCGACCGAGTCATTCTATTTCGAGCGCTTCAACAGTGGTGACTATCAGGGCGCAGTAGCCGGAAAGACTTTCGCTGAAAACATCACCAAGGTCCTGTACCCGAACGACGAAGACATCCACGGCAAGGAGCTCCGCCTCCAGCAGCAGTACTTCTTCACCTCGTGCTCCCTGCAGGACATGATCCGCCTTCATCTGCGTGTCGGCCGATCCATCGATTCTTTCCATGAAAAATGGGCCATTCAGCTCAACGATACCCATCCCTCCATCGGCATCGCCGAGCTCATGCGCCTGCTCATCGACGAGCACGGACTCGAGTGGGACAAGGCGTGGGAAATCACGACTCGCTGCTTCAACTACACCAATCACACCTTGCTTCCTGAAGCTCTGGAGCGCTGGTCGCTCCCCATGTTCAAGTCACTGCTTCCTCGCCACCTCGAGATCATTTATGAGATCAACGCCCGCTTCCTCGATCAGGTCCGCAAGCATTTCAATGGCGACGAAGCCAAGATGTCCCGCATGTCGATCATCGACGAACAGGGAGAGAAGCACATCCGCATGGCTAATCTCGCCTGCGTGGGCAGCAGCCACATCAATGGCGTCGCCGCGTTGCACACCCAGCTCCTGAAGACTAACGTCCTCCGCGACTTCTACGATCTATGGCCGGATAAATTCATCAACGTAACCAATGGAGTCACGCCGCGGCGATGGCTCGCCGTCAGCAATCCCGAACAGTCTGCTCTGATGACCCGCGTCATCGGCGACGGGTGGACCGCCGACCTCGATGAGCTCCACAAGCTTGAGGAATTTGCCGAAGATGCCGCCTTCCGCGCCGACTGGCGCAAGGTCCAGTACGACGTAAAAACACGCCTCTCGAAGTACATCCTCGAGGAGACCGGTATCTCCGTCGATCCCCGCTCCATGTTTGACGTTCAGGTCAAGCGCATCCACGAGTACAAGCGGCAGCACCTGAACGTCCTCCATATCCTTGCCCTCTATTTCCGCCTCAAGCAGAAACCTGCCCTCGACATCGTTCCGCGAACCTTTCTCTTCGGCGGCAAGGCCGCGCCCGGCTATATCATGGCGAAATTGATCATCAAGCTGATCAACTCCGTCGGCGAGGTTGTCAATAACGATCCCGACGTGAAGCATCGCCTGAAGGTGGTCTTCCTCCCCGACTACAATGTCACCTTCGGACAGAAGGTCTATCCCGCCGCTGACCTCAGCGAGCAGATTTCAACCGCTGGCAAAGAGGCCTCCGGAACCGGGAACATGAAGTTCGCCATGAACGGAGCCCTCACCATCGGAACACTCGACGGAGCCAATATTGAAATCAGAGACGCCGTAGGCCACGAAAACTTCTTCCTCTTCGGCCTCACCGCCGACCAGGTCCAGTCCAGATTGGCCGAAGGGTACCATCCCAGGGAGATCTACGAGTCCAATCCCTTCCTCCGCGAAATCATTGACAGCCTTGGCTCCGGGCAATTCTCACATGGCGATCGCAACCTCTTCCGTCCTCTCCTCGATCAGCTGCTCGGCCTCGATCCCTACCTGCTCTTTGCCGACTACCAGTCCTACGTCGACTGCCAGGATCGGGTAAGCGAGACCTATCGCGACCAGGAGACATGGTCGAAGATGGCAATTCTGAATGCCGCTAGGATGGGCAAGTTCTCATCCGACCGTTCCATCCGCGAGTACTGTCAGAACATCTGGCATGTCGACGGACTTACGAATTGCTGACTGTCCGCAGCCTGTAGCCGCCATTGAAGACCATGTGGGCTGTTCCCGCCGTGGCAGCCGTCGCATCTGATGTGGTTAGATATAGTTCCCGAGAACGAGCACTCCCATCACCCCTTTAGGAGCGTGCCATGGCGACCGAAGCGAAAGTGCAACCTCATATTTCCCCGCTGGCAGGCAAGCCCGCCCCCAAAGACATGCTCATTAATGTCGATGAGCTCAATCGCCAATATCTCGAGCGCCAACCCGACCTGAGCGATCCAACCCAGATGGTCAGCTTCGGAACCAGCGGCCACCGCGGCACGCCGTTCAAAGGCACTTTTACCGAAGCACACATTCTGGCCACCACGCAGGCCATCTGCGAATACCGTCGCATGCAGGGCATCGACGGTCCGCTTCTCATGGGCAAGGATACCCACGCCGTATCGGCTCCTGCCCAGAAAACCGCTCTTGAAGTGCTGGCCGCCAATGGCGTCGAGACCATGATTCAGCATAACGATGGCGTCACCGCCACGCCGGTTGTCTCGCACGCCATCCTGGTCTACAACCGTGGCCGCAAAGATCATCTTGCCGACGGCATCGTCATCACCCCATCGCACAATCCGCCTGAAGATGGCGGCTTCAAGTACAACCCACCCAACGGCGGCCCCGCCGACACCGATGTCACCAAGTGGGTTCAGGACCGCGCCAATGATCTGCTCCGCGCCAACAACGCCGGTGTCAAGCGGCTGGCTTATTCGCGGGCCATCAAGGCTGCCACTACTCACGAAACCGACTTCGTCCTCCCCTATATCCAGGACCTGAAAAACACGGTCGACATGGACGCAATCAAGAGCGCTGGCCTCAAGCTCGGCGTCGATCCCCTCGGCGGCGCCTTCGCGCCCTACTGGGACCAGGTCAACTCCGTCTACGGACTCAACATTGAAGTCGTCAATCCCGTCATCGATCCGACCTTCTCGTTCATGACCGTTGACCACGACGGCAAAATCCGCATGGACTGCTCCAGCCCCTACGCGATGGCCAGCCTTCTCCGTCTCAAGGACAAATACCAAGTGGCCTTCGCCAACGATCCCGATTCTGACCGCCACGGCGTCGTCACACCCTCCGCCGGCCTGCTGAATCCCAACCACTACCTCGCCGTCGCTATCCAGTACCTGCTCACCCATCGCCCCGACTGGCCCGCAACCGCCGCAGTCGGCAAGACCGTCGTCTCGAGCAGCATGATTGATCGCGTTGTCGAAAGCCTCGGCCGCAAGCTCTCCGAAACTCCCGTCGGCTTCAAGTGGTTTGTCGACGGACTCTTCACCGGCACCTTCTGTTTCGGCGGCGAGGAAAGCGCGGGCGCCAGCCTCCTGCGTCGCGACGGCACCGTCTGGACCACTGACAAGGATGGGCCCATCATGGGCCTGCTCGCCTGTGAGATCACCGCCGTCACTGGAAAGGATCCCGGCCAGCACTTTGCCGAGCTCGCGCAGAAGTTCGGAATGCCTTGGTACACGCGCATCGATGCGCCCGCAACTCCCGATCAGAAAGCCATGCTCAGCAAGCTCTCCCCCGCCAACGTAAAGGAGTCACATCTCGCCCGCGAGCGCATCACCGCAAAATTAACCAACGCGCCCGGCAACAACGCCCCCATCGGCGGCCTCAAAGTCGTCGCCGAAACCGGCTGGTTCGCTGCCCGCCCCTCCGGCACGGAGAATCTATACAAAATCTACGCCGAAAGCTTCAAAGATGAAGCCCATCTCGAAAGCATCGTCGATGAAGCGCAGCGCATCGTGTCGAATGCCCTTGCCTGAGGCAGGCTAGGACCCATCTCACAAATGCACCTGGTCGGCGAATTTGCCAGAATTACTTCCGATGGCCGGCCCTACTTCCCGTATTGCTTGACCGCTTGTGTGATTCCGGGTGCGCCGGCAGCCAGGTCCTCGACGCTCATTACGGGACGGAAGGAGACCTTTGCTTTGAATGCCAGAAACCACGGCTCGGCGATAGCGGGGATCTGCGAGGTGTCCTTCATGTCGAATA
>Ga0335073_10001932_pt1 | contig 28189 bp, 27 predicted proteins | sample Lox_Sample_22_FD_207093 | JGI IMG/M metagenome (GOLD analysis project Ga0335073, IMG submission 207093) | Soil microbial communities from Loxahatchee National Wildlife Refuge, Florida, United States - Lox_Sample_2.2 | ecosystem: Environmental > Terrestrial > Soil > Wetlands | place: USA...
GCCGCTACCTTCATAATTTCGGATGCGGACATCCTTATTGTTGTTACAATCGCGGCAGGAGGTTGCCATGTCGTCAACCCTGACCGCGGGAGTCCACCTTTTAGACCCGCAAGCTCGCGCGCTTCTCGCTTCCAGTGACCCGGATCGATTTCACTATCGGGCCGAGGGTGGATCGTACCTGAACATGCAGGGCCTTCCGCTCGATCCCTTGCCGGAAATCGATGAGCCCAAGATCGCCAACCTGTGCCGCGTGGCGCGCGCCATGGCCTTCGCCGCCGTCGACGCCGCGCAGTCCGGCCATCCGGGAGGATCCAGCTCCAAGGCGGAACTGGCTTTGACGCTGCTGGTCAGCGGCGCGCTCCAGTTTGACGCCTGGAACCCCAAGCACCCTGGGCGGAGCCGGCTGGTCTGGTCGGCCGGTCACTGCTCGCCGCTGTTCCATTCCGTGGTCGCGCTCGTGTACGAAACGCTGCGGCAGACTGGGTTCACGCTCGGGGGCACATCCGCTACGTGCGCCGTCTATCCGGAACAACTCGCCCACTTCCGGCGGTGGGGCGGTCCGGCCGGCCACGTCGAATCCGAGTATGCCCTGGCCGATACTTCGACCGGTTCTTCCGGCCACGGCTTATCGGCGGCGTTAGGCTTCGCTCTTTTACACCGCTCCTGCGGTCTCCCGACCAAGGCTTTCGTCATTGCCGGCGATGCCGAGACCGAAGAAGGCATGAGCTACGAAGCCCGCAACCTTGCGGCCAACCTCGGCATGGACAACCTCATCGTGGCGCTCGACTACAACCACTTCGGCATCGACGGCCCGATCACCGAAGTCCTGCCGGTGCCCTACATCAACCATTGGTTCGCCCACGGATGGAATGTCATCGAGGTCGACGGCCACAACATCCGCGAGCTGGCGTACGCGTACCGCTTGGCGGCGGACGGATTCGCCGGCGGCCGTCCGACCGTGCTCCTCTGCCACACCACCAAAGGCATCGGCTATGGCAAGCTCGAAGGCACCGCCGATTCGCACGGCACGCCCTTATCCCACGAGGAATATGTCGAGGCCGTTCGCAAACTCGGATTCGACATCCCCGGTAAGAAAGGCGACGCGGCCGCCGACATTCAGACCATTGTCGCCGCCTTGAACGCCGCCGACACCGAATACCTGCATGGCCGGCTGCAGGCCATCGCCATCGAAACCCCGCCGGAATCCTTGCTGGTTCAGCAGATGAAAACGGCCCTCGCCGGCCGGCCGCTGACGGATCACACCACCCTCCGTCGCCCCGATGTGCTGCCTCCTGAACTGATCTTCCGGGAAGGCGAAAGCGTCGCGACCCGAAAAGCCACCGAGGCCTGGTTCACCTGGGCGATGCGCAATTCGGCTTTCTTTTATCTCGGCGCCGGCGACCTGATGAAGTCCATCCTCACCGGCAAGGGCGAAAGCGTCTATGGCGTGATCAACCGCGGAAATCCCCTGGGGCGCGGTATCCGCTTCGGAATCGCCGAGCAGAATATGGCGATGCTCTCCTGCGCTATGGCGCAGGATCTTCTGCCGGGCGGGTTCCGCCCCATGACCGCATTCGCCACCTATGGCGTCTTCACCCCCATGATGGCCAACGGCGTCCGCATGACGCTCATTAATAACGCCGTCAATCAGGGGGCCCGCAGTTTCTTCATCATGTTGGCGGCGCATGACGGACCCGAGACCGGCCAAGATGGTCCCACTCATCACGGCCTCTTTTGGATGTCCCTCTTTTCGGCTTATCCCGGCATCAAAGTCTACAAGCCGCTGGACGCCAATGAAGCAGTCGAAATGTTGTTCCATGCCATGGAGCGCGACGAACCGGTAGTATTCTCCGCGGTACGCCCGGGGACACCGGTGCTGCGGCGCGGCGACGGTGTGCCGCCCGCTCGCGAGGCGATCCATGGAGCCTATGTGTTTCGTCCTTTCCGTCAGACCGGCAAGCGCAAACTGGTGCTGGCGGTGTCGGGTGGGCAGGTCATGGCCAACCTGTTGGAAACTCTGCCTGCCATCGAAGAGCGGGCGGACGTCAAAATCGTCGCGGTCACCTCGCCGCAGCTCTATGAAGAAATGCGGCGGATGAATCCGCGGAAAGCCGAAGAGGTCCTGTCGGCCGAAGAGCGCCAGTACGTGATGACGCTGCACAACGGATGGCGAGGGTTCCTGTATCCGTTCCTGCTTCCCTCCGACCACGGGTCGCGCACATTTGGAATGGACGACTTTTCGCGCTCGGGCATTCCCCCGGAGATCTATCACGAAGCCGGCTTTGACCCAGCCGGACTACGCGACAGAATCCTCGCCGTGCTCTAACCGGAGGGTGGGCTTCAGCCCGCCAAGGGCTCTGGCCCTGCTGTTCCCTGCGGTAGCCTCGTCAATAGGCCCGCATTGCGAAGATCCAGAAGAACAGAATCACGATCGCCGCCAGCGCGGCCAACACCGCGCCAGCCGTCCACAATGGCGACTGGTTGAAGTGAGACAAATCCCCGTGCCGGTGGATTCGATGTTGAAGGGCGCGCATGAATCCTTACCTCCAGGGCCGGTAAGCAGCGGCCCGCGCTCGTCCGCCTTAATTCTACAGCCGTCAGCCCTCCGCGATCAGCCCTCAGCTCTTCCGGTGCGTCCGGCGGCCCGGATGGTGCTCCGCGCGAAGCACCGCAAAGGCCTCCCCGACGCACGAAAAAGCTGATAGCTGAACGCTGATAGCTCCCTCAGAACGCCCACAGAACGCTGGTGTATCCGGTATGCGCGTGGAAGTTCTGATAATACCCCAGCAGACCGAACTGCTCGTTGTAATCGTAGAATTGATAGCCCGCATTCCAGCGCATTTTCGGCGAGATCTTGACCGATAGCCGCGCCAGCGGCGATTCGTACGTCAACGGGAACGTCTGTACCGAATCCAGCACCGTGGAAATCGGATTCGTCAGGCCGGCGGGTGCCGCCGTCGACCGGCCGTCGCCGACATCCATGGTGATGCTGTAGCCCACGAACAAATCGGCGCGCCGTCCGATGCCGAATCGCGCGCCCAGGTTCCCGGCGTGCACGTTGCTGAAGTACAGCGACCGGAACGACGCTTGCAGCGTCGGACGCGTCAGGCTCGCGTAAAAGGCCAGTGCCGACCAGGTATCCAGATGCAGCCGGGTATAGCTGGCGTCGAGCGAGAACCAGCCCACCGGAGTCCATGACCCGGTTGCCGTGTACGTCCGCGAGTGCGAGTAGGAATACTGGAAACTGATCGGCTGGTTGTTGTTATAGATCTCGCGATACGACGATGAGAGCTGAATCTTCTTGACCCGGTAATCCGCCCTGCCGCTGAGCGTGTGATATTTGTTGTCGGAAATCGGCGTCAACGGCCGATTGGCGCGGCCAAGGTCGCCATCCAGGTTGACCGTCAGCCCCTTAGCCGGCCGGATTCGCACTCCCAGAACACCTTCCTGCGACTGATTGGCTACGATGTAGCTGTTGTTGATGGTGGAATTGGCAAACGCCGGAAGCGTTTCTCCCTGGGTCGTGGTCACGCTCCGGTCCGAGTAGTTCCATCCGCCGAAGACCCCAAGCCACTTCGTGAGCTGGTAATTCACCCGGCTGGAGTTGATGATCGTGCGGATGTCCAGCGATTGGAAATAGATCGTCAATCCCAGGTTCGTCCCGGTGATGATCTCCGAATAACTCGAGTTGCCGTCGATACGATTGCTGCTGATCGAGGTGTTGTTGGTAAACGTCAGCTTATCGGTGGGCAACAGGCTGAAGTTGACGTTGCCCACCAGATCAGGCCGCTTCGCGTCGCCGCCAACCACAATCTGGCGGCTTGCCGCCCCGCCGAACTGGCTGACGCCCAATACCGATTCCACCAGCGCAAAATCGTTCTTGCCTGCGTCGTATGCCAGACGCGCATTCAGCGCCCAGTGCTTTCGGCGCGTAAACAGATTACCCAGCCAACCCGGGTCCGATCCGTGTACCGGCTGCGACCGGTTGAATTGATTGACTACCGTGAGGTCCGTATTGCCGATCGTCGGACCAGCCGACTGCACGCCATCGGCGACGCCCGGCGTATCGTCCTTGTAGTAGTCCCAGCGGCGCATCACCGTCAGCTTGAAGCCGGCGAAAGTGGCATCGGCGCCGACCCGGTACTCGTTCCATTGCCGTTTCACGTTGGTGAAGAACGGATAGCCTTGCCCGTTGGTATCGAATTCCTGCGCCGTCGATAGCGCCGGTCCGGTCTCGGCGGTGCGGCTGTAGCCAAGATGGAATTGCACCTTCGATTGCGGCAGCAGCGTCAGATCGTGGTCCTGCAAGCGGCGCTGCGTGTCGGCCAGATGCAGCCCGCCGGCGGCGGTCAACCCCGGGTTGTAGTAATCGCTCAATCGCCAGACGCCGTCGTAGCGGTAGAGCCCGTTCTTCTGTACCCGCAGCGTCACCGCTTCGTAAGGATCGTTGCCCAGCCCCAGTGTGGTGAGCGAAATCTCGTCGAAGAGATGGCCGTGGCCGTCCTTCGAGTTCATGGTGAAGCTGCTCGAAAGCAGGCGGATCCCATTGCCGTAATTGGCGTCGCTGCGGTATTCGCCGCTGTCGCCGAACACCTGGTTCCACCGATAGCCGGTTTCGAACTGCTGTGTGATGTTGTAATCGCCGGTATTCTCGCCGCGCGGCGGACCCACCTGTTCCGGCGTCGGGGCCGCCACCTGCTGCGCCAGCAGCGCGCCGCCCATTCCGAGCAGTAGGAAGCATTGTCTCAGCATGGCGTCACCTCAGGAAATACTGGTCGGCGTTCGATCCGTGTATGCGTATGTGGCACACCGTGCACTTCTGGAATTTCGGATCGAGCAGGTTGTGAATGTTCGATTGCAGGTCCACGCCGGCGCCGCGCGTGCCGCTTCCACCCTCGTTGTGGCATTCCAGGCACAGGGTGAATTCCACCGGCCGTTTCATCAGTTTGGCGTTGGTCGATCCATGCGGCGCGTGGCACGCCTGGCATCCTTCGATGCGCACCGAAGGATGCTCATAGACGAATGGCCCGCGCTTGTCGACGTGGCACTTGAGGCACGGCGTCTCCGTTCCCAGCACCGGTTCTACCATGGCGGCGTTCTGCCCCATCCCCCAGGTGGCGGCGAACGACCCATGCGGATTGTGGCAGTCCGTGCAGGTCATGAAGCCTTCGTTGACGCGGTGCCTGGACGGCATCTCGAACTGCGATCGCACCGCCGCGTGGCAGGTGTAGCACAACTCGTTCTCCTTCTTCGCGAGCAGAAACTTCCGTGTGGGCGAATGGTGGATGGAGTGGCAGTTGATGCAGCTGATATCGCGTTCGGTATGCTCCGACCGCTGGATGTTGGCTTTGTCGAAGTTGCGGGCGTGGCAGGTGAGGCAGGTCTCGATCACCTGTTTCGGCTTCATCAGCGAGAATGCCCGCGGGATGGTGCTCTTTCCGCCGCGCGCTTCAATGTGCGCCTTTCCCGGGCCGTGGCATCCTTCGCAGCCAGTGCGCTCCGGCGCTTCCTGGCCGGAAGCGACGCTCTTGAAATGCGGATTTTTGTAGAATGTCGCCCAGAGATCCGCGTGGCAGGTCTTGCAGGCGTCGCTGCCCACGTAGCCCTGCGAAGCGGTCTGAGCGGCCGCGCCAAACGCAGCCAACCCCATCAGCAACCAGAAGCGTATCATCTTGCCCACTCATGAGATCATAGCGAGGCTGCGGCGCTCCGGGGAGCAAATTTCCACAATTTAACTTGTACGCAGAGATTGTAAAAGCTTTGTACTCAATTTCTTCGAAGCTTTCCACCGTCCGGCCGGCAACCGGCCGGACGGTGACCTGGCGGCAGGCGGCCGTAACCTTACCGCGGCGATTTAGAATAGTGGTCATGATGCTCCGATCCTTGATGCTGGTCCTCTTGGCGGCTGCTGCCTGCGCGCAAACCACGCCAAAAGCGCCGTCGGGGCCGCCTCCGGCTGACGTCGACCATGCTCTCCGGGCGCGCGTGGCCGCATTCTACAACCTGATCGTGAAACATGAATATCGCCGCGCCGAAGAACTGGTCGCGCCGGATGCGCGCGACATTTATTACGAACGCGAAAAGCCTCGCTACGTGTCTTTCGAGATTTCCAGCATCGCCTGGTCGGAAAACTTTACGCATGCCGAAGTCACCATCTCAGCCATGGTGCCCAGCGTCGTGCCGATGAACCCGGCGCCGCTCGAACAGCATATCCCCGGCGTCTGGCGATTGCTGGATGGCGCCTGGTATTGGGCCCCGCCGAAGGTCAGTGTCACCGACCTTGTCAAGACCATGTTTGGAGTTCCGAAGGGAGATTCGTCCGAAGGGGGCCAGGTGATTCGTGTGGCGCCCGGCACGGGGACCGCATTGCCCGACCTGAATGCCGCCTCTGGAAGGCCGGTTTTGCCATCGAATGCGAGCCTGCCGGGCGGCATGGGCCGCCCCGAATCCATGCAACTCGGCGCCGGGCCGGCCGCCAGCGGACACTTGGAACTCGACCGCTCCAGCGTAACCCTCGCGGCGTCCTCATCCGAAAAAGTAACCATCACCAATCGCGGCCAGACGCCGATTTCTCTCGTCGCTCTCGGCAAGGTGGAAGGTGTCCAGACGGAGTTCGATCATCCGACCATCCAGCCCGGCGAAAAGGCCGTCCTCACCTTGAAGGCCGGCCCTGACGCCAAAGGTGGAATGCTGCTCTTAGGGGTCGACGGAAGCAGTGAAATCGTTTCGCTTTCCGTCGCCATCAAGTAGCCTCAACTGGCCAGCCGGGCTTCTTCCCGGATCCAGCCGCTGCTGGCAATGTCCTGGAACAGGTTGCGATAGTGCTGCATGGCGCGCCGCAGGTCTTCGGTTGTCGCCTTGCCGCCGGCCGTCTGTATCATGATCTCGTGCGCAATCCGGTAATCCGTCAGAACGTGCGGATGGCTCACCGACAGGTCGGCGGCTTGCGATTCGAAATCAGTCGTCGGATATCCGCGCAGGCGCATCGCCCTCACCACCAGTCTCTCCGCCCGCTCGATCGCATCGTTGGGATCGTCCACAAAGCGTTGCTGCACCGTGCTCCATTCGGCAGCGAGATTCTCGCGCTCCGCTTCGGTCAATTCCCGAAGCTGATACTTGGCCACGCGCCTCTCGCGTCTGTCCAGCACGGCTTTGGCGCGCCGCACGCTGCCTTCCTGCGCCACCGCGCGGTCGAATTCGGGCCCGAAACGGGAGCGCAGCCTGCGTGTGCGGTATCGCTCGAAGAGTAAAAATACAATTCCGCAAAAAGCCAGGATGGCAATGACGAGTGCAATTAATGTCGGTGTGTCCATAGTGTCCCCCACTGCTGGTGTGCAATGGGTTTGCCATTCGCCCCAGATGACGCCGTTCGCACCAATCGGGGGTTACGTCGCGCACCGATGACGGGCGCGCTCAGCGCAAGGCCGATCCGGGGACGTGTTGGCCGGTTGAGCTATTTCTTGGCCGTCGCCGGCTGCTGCTGCGCGATTTCCCGAATGAAATTGACTTCCTGCTCCGAGTATGGCTTCCCGCTGAAGCGAATCAGGTCCTGATACCATTCCGTGGGTGTGTCGGTGTAGGGATGGTCCCAGGAATCCGGTGGCAGATAGCTTTGGCTGCGGCCCGCGACGAAGCCCCAGGCGAAAGCCGCCACATTGTACTTCTTGGCGACCGGCAGGATGGCCTGCGGTGTGCTCCCCCGGCTCCTCGCCAGATACTCGGTGCATAGAACCGGGCGATGGTACGCCTGCAGCCACTGAATGCGCTTCTCGAACTCCTGCGGACCGTCATAGTTGTGGAAGGTCAGGATGTCCGAGTTCTCGATCTGGATTTTCTGGATCGCGTTCAGCTTGCCGGGATCGTTCCAGTCCGTGCCCGACCAGAGTCCGCTGGTGATCGGCTGTGAGGGCAACGCCGCGCGCGCGTACGTAAAAACCTGCGGCAGAAGAGCGGCCACCAGATCGAACTTGTTCGGCGGTTCGGTCTTGGCGTAATCGCCGAAATTGCGATTGTCGGGCTCGTTCCACACATCCCAGGCGGCGATGCGCTTGTCGCTGGAGAAGTACAAGATGATTTCCTGCACATAAGCCAGCAGGCGCTTGGATTGCCTGGGATCCATCAACGCCGTGGCTCCGGGACTCTGCACCCAGGCCGAATTGTGCACGCCGGCTTTCGGCGGCCGCTGCAACCCGGCTTCCGGAAACGGGTTGAAACGGGAATCGAAAAGCACAAAAATGGTTCGGATCCGGTGCCGGTCGGCCACCTTCAGGAACGCGTTCATCCGCTTTTCCAGCCCTGAGGCGTCCCGCTGATACAGCAGATCGTGCAGGAAGACGCGGATCGTGTTGATCCCCATATCCTGCGCCCACTGCAGTTCGCGATCTACTTCGACCGAGTCGAACGTCTCTTCCTGCCACATCTCCATCTGGTTGCTGGCATAGGACGCGATGAAGTTCACGCCGACCATCCAGGGCTGTTTGGCGTACCAGTCGTTGGCCTCGGCTTCGGTCCAATGATGCGGGCGAGCCGTTACGGCGGCGGAAGCCGACAGACAAAAGGCCAGCCAGACGAATATTGCGGGTTTCATGATATTTGCCGAAAAAGCGATACTTAGACGATTCTACAATGCTGCCGGAAGTAAAAGGGCGAGATCGAGGACACACGGCCCCTCAATTGGCCGATGACATCGAAATTTCCTCAACCACCAGAGCCGGCGCCGGCAGGCGTGCCGACTGGTGCGTTCAACTCCAGGCCAAGCTCTTTGCGGAAGGCTCCTTCCATCGCCGCTACCCGTTCCTTTTCACAGCCGTCCGTCGAGGCCCGATCGTTGGCAGCGGGAAGGCCTGCGAAAAACATCAGCTTCCACCCCCTCCTGCAGCGGAGCGAGTCCCGGGCTCCGCTTCGCACAGGGCAGGCCGGGAGGTTGAAGCTTCAGACCCGATTTCGCGACCCACGCGGTAGGCCGGCAACGCCCGGGTGGTCAGATGCGCAACCAGGCGGAATCGGCTCTCGAGCATCGGTCGCTCCATCAGCTGGAATGCTCGCCCGGCACAGGTGCGACCCTGGCTTCAATATCGAAGCGAGCTCCATCTACCCAACCCGGCAAGCCGAGAATTTGCGAATCGCTCATCTTGTGAGCATCTTCGATAAGCCAGCGCGACCAGACATTGTTTGCGGACCAGAGGTTCCCGTGGCGGTAGCCTGCCGCCAGCGGCATAAAACCGCCGGCCGGCGGACTGCCGGGGCTGGAAGCCTTCACCGAAGCCACCTCGCACTCCAGTCGATTTGGCGCAGCCAAGACGGCGACCGCCAGCACGGCGGAGGTGAATGCGATTCGAGCCGGCCAGCCCATCGCGCCATTTGACGCTCGGACGGAGGCTCGGTTAGCCGGCCTAACGCCCGCGCGGCACCAGGATAAACCGGTCGATCGCGATGCGCGCGCTTTTGTCTTTCCGCATGTTCATGCGATGGTAAACCACCGTCATTTCGTTGAACTCGCGGACCGCCGGTTCTGGAGGCACCTGAAACGACAGCGTCTCCCCGACCGGTTTCACCGGATCCGATTCCAGGTTCGGAACCGATTCGACCGGCTCGATTCCCAGGCTCTGCGCCTCCCGGCCCGGCAATTCGTGCAGGATCAGCTCCAGCGACACGCTCTTCGGATAACGGTCCGCGTTCAAAACCGAAACTTCGATGCGCGAACAGCAGGAAATATCGATATCCTGTTCGAGCTTCTGGTGCGCCTCCATGCTCAACGGAAACCGGTCCGGCGTGCTGAAGGAGACCTTGGACGGCGATCCGCGGCGGACGAACGACGTCCTCGGCGGCCGGTGGTTGGGCCAGCGGAAAAGCCAGTACTCGCCCCCGAACGGAATCCCCAGCGGCCGCTGTTGCGCCACAAAATCCCCGGGGCTCGACGGCATCGGCGCGATCAGTACCGTCACCGGCTTCACCTCAGGCCAGAGGATCACCCCGGGGAAAGTGCCGGCCAAATCCTCGAAGCCGGGGTCGGATGGGTCGAGCGGCGGCGGTCCCGCCGCTTGTGAGTCCGCGGTCGCCTGACCAGGCGGTGGCGTTGGAGACGGGCCGCCCGCAGAGCCAGGCACTGGACTCAGAATGCCGGGTAAAGGCTGCCCGCCGGCTACATCCGAACCGCCGCCCCGCAGCGCGAATCCCGTAGCGAGAATCGTCAGCCCGGCCGCCAGAGCCATCGTCAACAAAACCGCGAAAATCGAACGCGGCATGGTCGCCGGCCGGGCCGATTCCCAGGCGCCGGTGGAAATCGCGAATACCGTCAGCAGCGCCGCGCTTAATGTCAGCAGCGTCCCGGCCAGAAAATGTTGCCGGAAGAGGACCGCAGCCACTCCAAGCTGCAGCACCATCGCCACCGACAATGCCGGCCCCAGATGACGTGTCAGAATCCGCGGTGGAAGTTCGCCGCGTTCGAGCACCAGGGCCGCGTCCGACCCGGCGTCGGGCAGCGGCTCCGCCGGGCGAAACACCCGCCATTGGATGTACAACATCCGGGTGGCATTGACGACCAGCACCAGCGCCGCGGCCACAGTCGCCGGCGAAAACTGATAGAGAAGCAGGGTGGCAGGAGCAAACCATATCGCCACCATGGACGTCCGCAGTGTGGCCCGGCCGAGATCGGCGTGTTCCACCCGGCGAATGGCGAATTGCAGAGCCAGGGCCACTGCCGCACTCCAGATCCAGGCGAGTAGCGTAAACTCTACTGCCCGCCAGATCACCGAACTGGGAGGGCGAAACGCAGCCCGCGGCAGCGCGGCGACATTACCCACCAGCCAGGCAGTTGCGATGAGGCTACCGATTTGTGCGAGAAACTCCAGACGGCCTCTGGCTTGCCGAATGGGCGGGCGGACTGGCGGCGTTTCCGGCACTGGTGGTTATGGTAACGGACTCCGGCAAGCCCGGTTTGGTTCCCGTTGCGGCTGTGCTTCCCGAAGCCTGGTTCGAATCGATACCATGGGCTCTTATGAAAGCTCTCCTTCTAACCGAATATCGCCGTTTGGAAGTTACGTCAATGCCCGATCCGGCCGTGGGGCCGGACGAAGTTCTGGTGCGGGTGAAGGCCTGCGGGATCTGCGGCAGCGATGTCCACGGTTTCGATGGCTCCACGGGCCGCCGCGTGCCCCCGCTGGTAATGGGACATGAAGCCGCCGGAATCGTGGCGGCGGTTGGCTGGGATGTAACCGACCTGGCCGAGGGTGACCGCGTCACCTTCGATTCCACCATTTATTGCGGCCAATGCTTTTATTGCCGCCGCGGGGAGGTGAATCTCTGCGACAACCGCGAAGTGTTGGGCGTTTCACCCGGCACGTACCGGCGCCACGGGGCTTTCGCGGATTTCGTCGCCGTGCCCCGCCGCATCGTCTACCGGCTCCCCGACGCGGTCCGCTTCGAGCAGGCGGCGCTAATCGAGGCCGTTTCGGTAGCCATACACGGTGTGGCGTTGATTTCGCCCCAGGCCAGCGATACGGCTGTCGTTGTCGGCAGCGGCATGATCGGATTGCTGGCGATGCAGGCGGCACACCTGGCCGGATGCCGACGAATCATCGCCATCGACGTGGATGATAGCCGCCTCGAGCTGGCCCGCGAAATCGGTGCCACCGATTGGCTGAATTCGCGGGAGCGAAGCGCTTCGGACGCCGTACGCCAGATGACGGAAGGCCGTGGCGCCGATGTAGTAGTGGAATGCGTCGGTCTTCCTGCGACGGTGCGTGACGCCATCGCTTGTGCACGCAAGGGCGGGCGAGTGGCTCTGGTGGGCAACTTGGCGCCGACGGTCGAGCTGCCGCTGCAGGACGTCGTGACACGGCAGGTCCGGCTGCAGGGATCGTGCGCGTCCGCGGGCGAGTATCCCGCCGCGATTGAAATGCTGGCCAAAGGAGCCATTCAGGTGGACCCGCTGATTAGCGCGGTCGCGCCACTCGAGGAGGGCGCCCGCTGGTTCGAGCGTCTCTACGGCCGCGAGCGCGGTTTGATGAAGGTAATTTTGCGTCCGTAGCGGCGGGACACCGGATCTGTTGCAAACGCCTTGGGCCAGATTTGGTGTAGGGTAATTCAGTGAACTCAAAGCGGCCTCGCTATTCCAGGGAAGACATTTCCAGGACGTAATCATCATCTTGTGCGTGCGCTGGTATTTGCGCTATTCCCTTAGCTATCGCGGCTTGGAAGAGATGATGGCAGAACGGGGCTTGTAAGTGGATCACGTCACGATCTGGCGCTGGGTACAACACTCTGCGCCCATCCTCAATCAGCGACTTCGGCGGGAACGTCGCCATCCAAACCGATCTTGGCGGGTGGACGAAACCTACGTCAAGGTTGCGGGAAGCTGGACGTATGTACCGCGCTGTCGATTCTGCTGGCGACACGATCGATTTCATGCTGTCGCCGAAACGCGATTTGACGGCTGCGAAGATGTTCGTGCGGCTGGCATTGCTGGGGGCTCGTGGCCGGCGGCCGCGGGTGATCAATGTGGATGGACACCCGGTGTATGCCCGCGCAATTGCCGAATTGAAGAAGTCTGGAGAACTCGGGCGCCGCTGTCGTTGTCGGCCATCACCGTATTTGAATAACCATACTTGAGCAAGACCACAGGTTCATCAAGAAACGGACCGCAGCGAGCTTATGGTTCAGGTCGGCGGAAGGAGCCCAGCGGACGATCGACGGTTACGAAGACATGCACGCGATCCGAAAAGGTCAGGTTCGTTGGATACCGAGGGGCGATGTGGTTGGGCAACGTCAGTTCATTCACGGTCTGTTCGGCGTCGCTGCGTAATCCCAAATAAAACATCAGGACGGCCAAGGTATGCCCACGCCTATTTGCAACACATCCGTATTTATAACTATGGCCCCTCGAAGTGAACCTAAATCATCCACGAGGGATCGGTTAGATCCATGCCTCGCGGGCGACTACGATCTCATTTTCCGGTACTGGATCACGCTGCCGCTTGATGCGCAGTTCCGAGGGCTGCACCTATTTCTTTCGGGGGCGCCGGCCAGCGACGTCGCGCAGTCTCTTGGGGCCACTCGAGCTCAGATACCCGAGTCTGCGGGCGGGGTGGAGCGGCGATTGTTTACGTGCCAGATGTCTATTCTCGTAGCCACTCATAGGCACCGTGTTGCTCCCCGGGATTCCACTTGCCAATTGGTAGAATCCATGATCCGGGAGGCCCACTCCCAAGGCGGAAGCGTTCAAGTGTCGATGAAGGTCATAGCCCACAAACTTCGCGTGTCGCCGAGCCACCTTGGAAAAAGGTTCGAGACCCGCACCGGGGCGACCTTCCGGAATTATCTGCGAATGCCCCGGATGCTGCGGGCGGCCAAACTTCTGATACATCGTGCGTCGCTGCGTTACGCGAGTATTACGCTGGGATACTCCGACCCATCGCACCTCACGCGCGATTTGTGTGCTGGTCTGGGTGTCTCGCCGGTAGAGCTTCGGCGATTTCTGCCGGTTCCGGCTCTCTCACCTCCCGCCCTACGACGCCCGATTTCGAGCGTTACTTCGCCGCCACCGGCTCCCACCGCGGCGCCAGCTTCTTGATGCGCTCGATCGCGTCCATCAAATTCGCCAGCGAGTTGGCGTAGCTAAAGCGAATATAGCCTTTGCCATACTCTCCGAAGCAGCGGCCATCGAGACAGGACACGCCACCTTCGTAGAGCAGGTAATCGGCCAGTTCCTTCGAATCCATGCCGGTGCCTTCGATGTTGGCGAATGCGTAGAATGCTCCGCCCGGCAGCGCGCAGCGGAATCCCGGAATTTCGTTCAAACCGGCGCAGATGGCGTCGCGGCGGCGGCGGAATTCCGCTACCATCCGCTCAACGCAATCCTGCGGACCTTGTAGCGCCGCAATCCCAGCCCGCTGCGTGAAACTGGCGGTGCAGGAATTGGAATTCACCATCAGCTTATTGACCGCGTCGACCAGCCATTCCGGCATGACGCCATAGCCCATGCGCCAACCCGTCATGGCATAGGTCTTCGAAAATCCATCCAGGATGATGGTCTTCTCCAACATGCCCGGGAATTCCGTGATCGAAGCCGGCGGCTCGTCGCCGTAATGGATGCGGGAGTAGATTTCATCGCTGAGCACGATCACATCGCGCTCGCGCAGCATGCCCGCGATTTCCGCCAGATCCGGGCGCGGAATGGTCCCGCCCGTGGGATTCTGCGGCGAATTCAGGATCACCATCTTGCTGCGCGGGCTGAGCCGGTCGCGGAACAGGTTGAGGTCGAACGAAAAGCCCCGGCTCTCTTCGAGCGGCATCGCGATCGGGGTCGCGCCCAGGAAGCGGATCATCGATTCGTAAATCGGAAATCCGGGATTGGGGTAGATCACTTCATCGCCGGGCTCGAGGAGCGCCAGCATGGGAAAGAAGATGATTGGTTTGCCGCCGGGAACCACCGACACGTGCTGCGGCCCGACTTTGATTCCACGCGTCCGCGAAACCGTCTCCGCGATGGCGGTGCGCAGTTCTGGAAGACCCTGCGTCGGTCCATAATGCGTCCAGCCTTCGTCCAAAGCTTGCTTGGCGGCATCAATGACGTGTTGGGGTGTGGGGAAATCGGGCTCGCCAATTTCCAGATGGATGACACTCTTGCCCTGCGCTTCCAGCGCGCGGGCGCGGACGAGGACGTCGAAAGCCGACTCCACGCCGATTCGCTGCATTCTATCCGCGAGTTTCATAACGTTCCAGGCGCAATCTACGTGGGCGCCCCGGCGCTCTCTGGCGCCGCCTTCCTGACGAGTCGCCTCCAGTATAATCGGTTGCAGATGGATTTCGCAGGAGAGCGACTTAGAGCGGGGCTAAGGCCCCCAGCGGGTTGAAACCCGCCCTCCTGTGAATCACATGCACGTTTTCCAGGTTCTGGCGTCATACAAAATAGGAACTTGTGAAAACGGTGGTAGTTGCGAGCCCGATGAGCGAAGTCAGCGAGCCCGGCCTGGAGCTCTTGGAGCGACAGAACCGCTTTGTTTCTGAACACTTACGTCGGGTTTTCCTGCAGATCTACCGGGTGGTGAGAAACGTTGCCGACGCCCAGGACCTGACCCAGGAAACGTTCATCAAGGCCCTGCAGCGGCAGGATCAGCTCAAAGACGAACACAAAGCCGCTCAGTGGCTGTCGAGAATCGCAACGAATACGGCCATCGACTTTATTCGGCGGTCCGGACGGGTATCGTTCACGGAAATCGACGATCACCCCAGGAGCCATTCGGACAGCCCGGAAGCGCAGGTGTTGCGGAGCGAACACCAGGATTATCTGGCCGATGGACTTCGCCTTTTGAGCCCGCGAGAACGCGCCGCGCTGATGCTGCGCGATGTGGAAGATTTGCCGGCGGAAGAAGTCGCCCGCAGGCTGGATTGTTCCAAGGCAACCGTGCGTTCGCACATCGCGAACGCCAGAAATAAATTAAAGAAGTACGTGGAAGGACGAAAGCGATGAGAGCCATGAAACACCCCAGTGAAGCAGCCCTGGCGCTGCACGCGGGCGGGGACCTGGGGCCCATCGCGCGCTGGTGTATCGAACGCCACCTGCGGCAGTGCGAAAGCTGCCAGGATGAGATTCTGGCATTTCAGGATGTGCGGCGGATGGTGGCGGATCTGTCCGCTATGCCGGATGTCCCCTGGGCGCGTCTCTCGGCGGAAATGCAGGCCAACATCCGGTTGGGACTGGCAGCCGGCGAGTGTGTCCGCGAGAACGACCCCGGCGAGTCGGGGAGGAAGCGAATCGGCGGGTTTCGGATGGTCATGGCCACCGCCAGCGTGGCCGTTATGGTATGCGTGGGCGTGCTGATCGAGAGACCGATCGAGAAGCCAGTTGCACGCGTCCAGACGCCTCCCGTCGCGGCGCCGCCGGTTGCCGGCCGGGATACCAGCCTGCGCAGCGTCAGCTATTCGGCCAACGGTTCGGTGGAAGAGACACACGTCGACTCGCTTACCGGGTACGTGACTGTCACCGGAGGGACTTGGTGAACTTCATGCGCGGCGGTTGGACAATTCGAACCGTGGCAATCGGAGCACTGAGCGCGGCTGCTGCGCTGGCTCAGGAAACTCCGCTTCCCGATAACGCCATCTACGTCAACCTGCCGAAGGGCGCGCCGGTCCAGAGTATGGGCGTGGATAAACGCGACTCGCGCCTCTCCACACGCGGCAGCGCCATCCTGGTCGATCTGGATGCGCTGGTGACGCTCCACAATATCAGCAGCAACCGCATCCACGGCATGACGCTGCGCGTGGTGGCGCAGGAGACGGCCATAGGCGGCCGGGCCTGGATGTCCATTCCGGCGCTGAACATCGGCCCGGGCGACTACTTCCCCGTGCACATCGTGCAGAAATTGGTGCGTCCCGGAGCCATGGGCGTCGGAGCGGGACCTCTGGTGGAAGTGACAGTGGATGGCGTGGTCTTCCAGGATCTGTCGTTCTACGGCCCGGATCAGTTGCACATGCGCCGCGACCTGGTTGCGTGGGAGATGGAAGCGCAGCGCGACCGTAACTACTTCAAGCAGATTCTGGCGCGCGGCGGTCCCAGGGGGCTGCAGGCGGCGGTGCTGACGGAAATGCAGCGCATGCAGGATCGGCCGCAGCTCGACCGGCCTCAGATTCACCGCGGTCCGATGGTGACGTCGGCCGCGGCTCCCATCGCGGAACGGAACCAGAAGCTCCAGTTCGTGGCCTTCAATGATGCGCCGGTGGAAGTGGTCAGTGGCTCGGCGCAGGTCGCCGGCGCGGAAGTCGGCGCGCCGCACATCGAGGTGCGCAATCGCGGCGCGCTTCCCGTGAAGTTTGTCGAAATCGGCTGGCTGATCGAAGACCAGTCCGGCCAGTCTTACCTCGCGGCAACCGTTCCGTCCACGCAGGATGACCTTGGCCTGGGCGCCGGCAAAACCGTGGCGTTCTCGCAGGACACGTCGATGAAGCTGTCGCGCAACGGACAGCCATTGAATATTCGCGGCATGCGCGGCTATGTCAGCCGCGTCGAGTTCGCCGACCACAAAGTCTGGGTCCCGAGCCGGCAGAATCTCGACGATCCGGCCCTGCGCAACGTTCTCCCGCCGTCACCCGAAGTAGTCCGCCTGGTCGAGATTTATCGTACCGGCCTGGACAAGCTGGTGGCGGAACTGAACAAGGAATAGCAGGTTTGATGAGCTATCGGCTCTCAGCCATCAGCTAGCTGGCAGTTCTTCCCGCGTAAAGATCGCGGTCGCGGCGAAGCACCGAAAGGTCCAAATCGAGGGACAAGGGTGCCGAGAGCGGATAGCTGACGGCCGAAAGCTGATTGCTGATAGCTGACTGCTGAGAGTTATTTCGCCCCCGCATCCATTTGCATCATGCCGAAAATGTTTCCGTCGAGATCCTTGCAGTAGGCCAGCCATCCCACCGACGGGACCGGCATCTTGGGAACCACGCACTGCCCACCGTGCGATTCCACGTTCGCGATCGAGGCATCGATATCCGCGACATCGATCGTATTCACGCAGGGCTGTTGCGGATCGCGGCGCGGCAACATACCTCCGTTGATACCGCGTTCGTTGTCCGGTCCGGTCGTGATCATCCAATATGGCATGGGTCCATCCCATTTCTGGAACTTCCAGCCAAAGATCTCTTCATAGAACTTCATTGCTTTGTCGGGATTGTCCGACGGAATTTCGAAGTGAACAGGACGAGCCATCTTTATCTTCTCCTGGACAAGGATTCCGCGTTTCGTGGCTGTCCTTTAATTTTTCCGCGGACTATTTTCGCCACGTCTTATACCGGTCGATCGCGGCCTGCGCGGAGCTGCTGTACCAGGAATATCCGCGGCGCCGCTCCTGGGAAAGCTCCTCGACCGTATCGTGGATGGTCTTGTCGCGATCGCCGAAAATCGGCCGGTCCGTGCCGATCTGGTAATAACGCGCCCAAATCGCGGGAGCGCCGGACCTGTCGACCAGCGTTCCGCCGGCGGGCCCGCGCACGTAAGCCTTATCGTGGATCGCCACCTTTTCCAGCCACGCCTCACCGTCGCCGACCGCCCGCACGATTGTTGCGTTCGGCTTCGGCAGCTCCATCAGAAATTCCAGCAGGGCCCCGCTTTCCGCGCTGCACAGCGCCGCCGGCTCGTAATTGCGGCCGGCGACAGGCGCGAGCGTCAAGGCGTCGTGCTGCTGGCACCATACCGTCCGCCGCCCGTTCTCGATGATCTGCGCGGCCAGAATGCATTCCACGCCGCGATCGACCGCCGCCGCGGCGCGCTTGCGAGCCTCCGCCGGGACGAAATCGAATGGGCTCCTGCCCTCGGCGGCGCGATGCAGGAGCCGCAGGGTTTCACAAACGGCGCCGTCGTTAAACGTGATGGCGTCGTGGTAGCCGCCTTCCAGCGGATACACCTGCGGCCAGCCGCCGTTGGGAAATTGTGCCGCCAGCAGATATTCGATGCCGCGCAGGAAAGACCTGCGAAACGCCGCGCTATCCTCCGGCTTGGCAGCGGCAACGCGCGCCAGAAATTCCAGCTCGGTGTTGGTCGCGTCGTTGTCCAGCGTGCCGACGTAATTCCACTTCGGATCGCGCGGCGTATCGAAATCGCCGGGCCCGAGAAAGCGTGACAGGTTGTTGCCGGCGTAATGTTCGCCGAGGCGGCGTGCATGGTCCGTCAGATTCAGATTCTTGCTCCAGCCGCCCCCCGGAGTCTGAAATGACACTATGATATCGGCGATGCGGCGCGCTTCCGGCGTGGCATACCAATCGTCCGGCCGGTTGAGCGGGGTGCTGCGGGCCGCCCCGCCGCCCGGTGGAATCAGCGGCTCGATCAAGCCCGCGGATTTCAGTTCGGCCGCCAGCGCCGCGCGGTCGGCGGCCTCCTGCTCGGTCGAATGGCGCAGGTAAGCGGCGAATTCGGCGCGCTGCTTCTGCGGTAGACGGGCGATCCGCTCGGCCGTGATCGATTCCGCACCGGTGCTTGATCCGATGATTGCAGCTGTCAGAGCAGCAGCTCCGGCCGTCAATAAAGCGATGAACGGACGCACATGCCTATTTTATCGGTGGTGGATGGCGGTGCGGCGCGCTTGGCTGTCGGAAGTGTCGGAGAATCCCTCAAGTGGGGCCTAAACCTGCCGCGCAACTCAGCCGATTAGTGCAGCAGGGGTGGAACGGGATGTCGATTCATCCATACCGCCCCAAGGCTTGAGATGCCGGTCCACAACTCGGGGGGTTTCGACGGCCGAATTTCAGTCGTGAAAGGTCGGTATGAGATTGAAGTGTCTACATAAGGCGATGCTGATTTGCATGGGATTAGCCGCGGCACTAGCCTGCGCCCCGGCCCTGGCGCAGACGAGTTCCAGCCCGGGCAACCCGGCACCGGACGATTCCGCGACCATTCAAACGCTGCTGAAAAAGATCGCGGAACTGGAGGCCGGGCAGAAGCAGATGCAGCAAACGATCGACAAACTCAGCGGACCGGCCTCCACGGCATCGCGGGAGAGCGCGCCTTCGCCATCCCCGGCTGTTCCCGCGACCAATACCCAGGGCCAGGCAGACGATACCCAGGATGCGGCCGAAGCCCATGTATTGGGGCCGATTCAGTTTCAGGGATTCAGCGATTTCAACTATGGCCGGGCCTGGTTTGAAAAGCTGCCGCCAAATGGTCTTGCCCACAGCCCCGAGTCGTTCAACATCGGTGATTTCGACCTCTTCGCGAACGTCCGGATTTCCGAACACTGGAGCATGTTGGGTGAATTGCTGATTACGTCGGATTTCAGCAACGAGTTTTCGGCCGAATTGGACCGGCTGATGCTCACGTATCGCGCCAACGACTATTTCAAGATCTCCTTTGGAAAATTCGATACGGCGCTGGGCTACTACACCAACCAGTTCCACCGCGCTCAGTATTTTCAGTACGGAATCGGCCGTCCGATCATGTATTCCGACGAGGACAACGGCGGCATCCTTCCCGTGCACAACATCGGAGTGAGCGCTACGGGCAAAATACCGTCTGGCACTCTCGGCCTGCATTGGGTGGCGGAAGTCGCCAATGGCCGATCGCCCGGCGATATCCCCGTCCAGAACTTCGTTGACGAGAATAACGGCAAGGCGGTCGACGGCGCTCTATACATCCGGCCCGATTGGCTGCGTGGTCTCCAATCCGGTTTCTCTGTGTATCACGACACCTACCACCTGTCCGGTCTGAATGCCATCGGCGAGAACATTTACACCGCTCACATTGCCTATATGGGCGCACGGTTCGAATGGCTGAATGAGGCTGCGGTAGTGCGCCACGCCGTCCATGGGACCGGTGAAACCTATAACCTCACCACCGCGTACAGCGAAGTCTCGCTGGCATTCGGAAAGAACCGGCCTTACTTCCGGTACGATTTCCAGAATGTTCCGGAAGCCGATCCGATATTCGGAACGCTCGGTCGGCTGAATGGGCCGTCGGTGGGTTTCACGCGCCACCTGTCGAACTATGTGGCGTTCAAAATTCAGTACGGCCGGCTGTCGCAACGCCAGCTTCCCGCGACCAACGGGTTCACCACCCAACTCGCGTTCGCCTTTTGAGGTCATCATGACGAAACTCATTTGGACTATTGCTTTGATCGCATTGGCCATGCCCGCATTGGCCGTAGCCGACGACGATCTGGTTGTCATCGTCAACAAGAGTAACCCCGTCGCGGACGTGAGCAAAACTCAGCTCAGAAAGCTGATCCTGGGAGAACAGGATTCTTGGGCCGGAGGCAAGAAGGTCAGTGTAATCCTCCGGGCTCCAGGTCAGCCCGAACGCAGCGGGGTTTTGCGCTCCGTCTGCGGTATGAGCGAGGACGATTTCAATCAATATCTGCTTCATGCCAAATTCGGTGGCGAGTCCGGTGCGGCGCCCAAGGCGCTCGGCAGCGGCGCCAGCGTGCGTCAATTAGTGATGACCCTCCCCGGCGGCATCGGATTCGTCCGCGCCGAGGACGTGAACGATTCCGTCAAGATTGTCACCGTCGATGGAGTCGCAGCCGGCCAACCTGGCTACAAGATCAAGTCGGGAAGATGACATGTCTAAATCTGCTTCCTTCTTACAAAGATGGCCGTTGCGGCAAAAATTGATCGGCGGCTTCACTGTATTCTTTCTGTCTATGGCCGCGGGATCGGTGTTTGCCGCCTTCGAGATTCACGGCCTGACGTCCGTGGTCTCGCGTGCGGCAATCGTGCACCGCCTGACCGCCATCGGAACAATAGCCTCCGATATGATCAGTCTGGACCGGTCGATCATTCTCAATTCGATATTCGATGACAAGGCCGGCCTGCAGCGGGACGAAGCCCGTTTAACTGACACGATTCAGACCTTCAGCCGCTCTCTGGACTCCATGAATGGCGCTCCAGTTTCCCAACACGCCCGGGATTCCATCCGCTCTCTGCGGTCACGGTTCGAGGCCTGGATGTCCATGCACAACGACGTTGCCGCCGCGCTTCGGCAACAGCAGGTCGATGTCGCTGAGAAAAAGATCGACGACCCTTTGTATACGTCGGCTGTCAACGACATGCGGCAGTTGGCCACCGAGATGTCGGAGTACGAATCACAAGCCCTTGAAGCCGAGGCCTCAAATGCCAATTCGACCTCGATGGTCGGGCTCGCGCTGCTGTCGTTGCTTTCGTTGGTCACTGGAATTCTGGTCCTCATCTTCGAAAACGGATGCAGCCGCACCCTGTCGCGCCTGATCCGATCGCTCGCCGGAAGCTCGGAAAGAGTCGAAACCCTGGCGGCAGGCGTGCAATCCGCCAGCGAATCGCTTGCCCACGACAGTTCGTCGCAGGCCGCTACCCTCGAGCAGACATCCGCCTCCGGCGCCGAAATCACGGCCATGACCCATCAGAACGCAGAGAATTCCCGCATGGCCGCCTCGGTGATGATCGAGGTGGACGAACGGGTGAAGGCCGGAAATCGCACATTGGAATCCATGGTTGTCTCCATGCGCGAGATCAATGCGTCCAGTGACAAAATCTCCAAAATCATTAAGGTCATAGATGAAATTGCCTTTCAGACCAACATCCTCGCGCTCAATGCGGCGGTCGAGGCGGCCCGTGCCGGCGAGGCGGGAATGGGGTTTGCCGTAGTGGCCGACGAGGTCCGCGGACTCGCTCAGCGCTCCGCTCAGGCGGCAAGGGATACGTCCGTGATGATCGAAGACTCCATCGCCAAATCCAGCGAGGGCAGCACCAAGCTGCAACAACTGAGTGAGATGGTGGCGGCTATCACGGAAAGCGCGGCTCGAGTGAAGACTCTTGTCGACAGCGTGAGCGTTGGCAGCGCGGAACAGGCCCGTGGCATCGAGCAGGTTTCCAAGGCTGTCACTCAGATGGAACAGACTACCCAGCACACCGCCGCTGGTTCCGAGCAGAGCGCCGCGGCCAGTCACAAGCTCTCCGCCGAGGCCAGGGATTTGAATCGCGTAGTCTCCGAGCTTCGCTTGATGGTCGATGGGGCAGGTTCAGGCGCGTGATTTCTGCCTCCGGCGGGAATACCGCCGGGTTTACCGGCTGAGTTCCCCGCGGAGTTCCATCCAGATCTGGAAGTACTGCCACTCGGGCGGCGCGTCCGGCTCCTGGATGTGATCCGGCCGCAGTACCAGTTTGCCGGTCGCGAGCAGGATCTCCCGCACCTTGGGGTTCTGCGCCAGTTTGGCGCGCATCGCCTCGACAATCAAGCGGTAATGCTCCCCCTTGACGGGTGTGCGATACGTGATGCGCCGGCCTTCGAAAGTCACCCAGTCGATGCCCATTCTGCGCATACTTTCCTCGGCGAGCGTGCCGGCGTCCTTGGCCTCGAAGCCCGTCATCTTCGCTACCTCGGCGCGCGTGTGCTTCCAAACAATCCCCGAAGCAGTCGCGCGCGGATCTCGCGGACTTTCCGGGTACAGCATCATCTGCCAGAAACCTTCCACGCTGCCGTAGCGCTTCCCGCGAAATGTGAATGGCGTGGCGGCGAAATTCGAGAGGATGCCGAGTTCATTTCGCTTGGAGAGGATCACTTCCCCGGGTTTGGCCGCCTGGGGAAGGATTTCCCATTCCGGCTTGCCCTCTTCCGGAGCCGGAGCCCACCAATGCGCCGGGTACTGCGCCAGCGCCGGGACAACGGCCAGGATGGCCGCTAGCAGCCGGGTCAACATACCAAGTCATTATGGCGCATGCCGCTGTCCGCTTCTGCCCGGTAGCCACGGAAACCCGCGCACGCCGCGCGAACCTATCGAGCGCGAAGCCGTTCCAGGTCCATGCGAACCGAAGGCATCGTTTCAGCGGCCTTCTCGAGGTGCGGTATGGCCTCTGCCGTCGATCCGCTTTCGGCCAGCGCCATCCCGAGGAAATACTGAGCTGGCGGATTGTCGGCATCCAGCCTGAGAACCCGGCGGGCTGTCGCCGCCGCATCCGCCGGACGGCCTAGCAGCAGTTGGGCGCACGCCAGATCCGTCAATGCCGGGAGCGACGGTTGAACCTCCGTCGCACGCTGCAATTGGTCGAGCGCATCGGCATAGCGGCCCAGCCGCAGATACTGCGCGCCCAGATTCGTGCGGGCATCCGCGAAGTCAGGCGAAATCCGCACCGCGGTCTCCAGTTCGGCGGCCGCTCTTTCATACTGCCCCGCTTCCGACAACTTCTGCGCGGCCCGGGCGTGAGCGATCGCCTTTGCTGAGGGCGGATGCAGAAGTTGAGCGACCGAAACCGGCCCCGAAGGCGGCCGCGCGGTGGTTTCATTCGGCAGTTGGATTTCACCGGTGCCACCGTTGTTCGATACGTGGACCAGGTTCTGGTACACTTCGCGTCCCGCGCTGTCGGACACCTCCAGATAATAGTCTCCGTCGGTAATCTGGCCGAATTCGAAGCGGCCGTCCAGTCCCACATTGGCGCTGCCCGCGCGTAGATGATGAAGGTCGTAGAGTTTGACGGTGTAGCCGGCGAAGAGCCCCGGCGAATCGCTCCGCAGTTCACCCTTCCAGGAAATCAGATCGGGCTGGGCGAAGCCGGCGGCGGCGCACAACACAACTGCGGCAGGAGCGACCAGGGGCCGCAGAAATTCAGGAAACATAGGTGTCCTCCGAATTTTGACTTTTGGATTTGTTCTCAGGCCGGGAGAAGATTTGACGGGGTAAGAAGGCTGAAACGACCAGCCCTGCAATCATGCTACGCGCGAAAGGGCGCCGAGTCCAATCGAAAGAATCTATGTTGCGGATATGTTGCGGTTAGGTGAAAGCGGGCCTGCAAAGATGTTGCGCTACGATTAAAGATTGCCTCAAGCACTGCCCCACTTGCGTCTGAATCTCGATTTCATGCCGTCCCCCGTCCCGGATCGTCCGGGCCTGTTCATTCGCGATCCCTACAAATTCAGCGACGCCATGATGATCGTGCCGCCGCCGTTGGTTGAATGCCTGCAATGCTTCGACGGCGTGCAGACGGAACTGGACTTGCGCTCCGCCCTGGTGCGCATCACGGGAGAGCTGCAGGTCGGCGAAATCGCGACGCATCTCATCGAAACCCTCAGCAACGCCGGTTTTCTCGAAGACGAGAAATTCGCCGCCATGCGCGGCGAGCGCGTCAAGCGATTTGCCGAAGAGCCGATCCGCGAGCCCGCGCACGCCGGCAGCGCCTATCCGGCCGATCCCGAGGAGATGCGCGCGACCATGGCCCGCTACATGGATCACGGCTGCGGCGTCGCACACGATGTTTCCGCGCAGGATGGCGAACTGTTTGCCATCGCCGCGCCGCACGTCAGTCCCGAGGGCGGCTGGCAGTCGTATCGCGCGGCCTACTCCATGCTCCGGCCGGACCATCGGGACCGGACGTTCGTCATCCTGGCAACTTCGCACTATGGTGAACCCGAGCGCTTCGGCCTGACGCGCAAGACCTATCGCACGCCGCTCGGGGACACCCCTACCGACACGGCCCTGGTCGACTGGTTGGAGGCGCACGGCGGTGATTCGGTGGCAATGGAAGATTACTGCCACTCCTTCGAGCACACCGTGGAGTTGCAGGTGATTTTTCTGCAGCAAATCTTCGGTCCGGATATCCGCATTCTGCCCGTGTTGTGCGGTTCGTACGCCCACAGCCTGATGAATGGCGGAAATCCCGAAGACCATGACGGCGTCAGACGTTTCCTGGATGCCCTGGGCGAACTGGGTGATCGCGAAGCCGCCCGGTTGTTCTGGATCCTCGGCGTCGATATGGCCCACATGGGCGCGCGCTACCACGACGGGTTCACCGCGCAGGCCAACGAAGGCGTCATGGCCGCGGTGGGAGCGCGCGACAAAGCCCGCATTGAGCGAATCAACGCGCTCGATGCCGCGGGTTTCTGGGACCTGGTCCGGGAGAACCGCGACGACCTGAAATGGTGCGGCTCATCCCCGTTCTATACATTCCTCAAAGCCGCGCCGAAATCGCGCGGTGAATTGCTTCACTACGAGCAATGGAATATCGACGAGCGCAGCGTCGTCAGCTTCGCCGGCATGGCGTTTCGCAGGCCGGCCGATTGACGTTTGCCAAATATTTACAACTCGCGGGAATATAATAGCGGCGAAAGAAGTCACCACCATAGGCAGCCCCTCATTGCGGTCACAGGAGAAGCTACGCCGGTTCGAGGAGCAGATTTCGCCTCATCTCAGGTCGGCGTATAACCTGGCGCGATGGGTCACGCGGAGCCACGAGGATGCGGAAGATGTCGTCCAGGAGGCCTTTTTGCGCGCGTTTGCCGCTTTTGACAGCCTTCGCGGCGACGCCAAACCATGGTTGCTCGCGATTGTGCGAAATACTTCATTCGATTGGTTGAAGCGCAATCGAAACCTGGCGGCGGTGGGCTACGATGACGCGCCGGACCCCGCCGAGCCTTCACCCGATCCGGAAGAGAGCCTCGTTATTGCGCGCGATCGCGAGAAAGTCAGGCAGGCCCTCGAGCAGCTCCCCGGCGAATTTCGGGAGGCGCTGGTTCTGCGGGAAATGGAAGGCCTGTCATATAAGGAAATCGCATCCGCTGTCGGCGTGCCGCTGGGGACGGTGATGTCGCGCCTGTCGCGCGGCCGCGATTGGCTCAAGCGCATCCTCTCGGCTCCGGCGACAGCGAAACACGGCGAAGCCGCCGCAAAGGGCGGGGAAGGAGGCAGCGCGCGATGAACTGCGACGAGTCCCGCATTTACCTCGCGGCCTACTTCGACAACGAGTTGGATGTCGCCGAGTGCCTTCGCGTGCAGCAGCACCTGGCGGAATGCGCCGATTGCCGGCGCCTGCAGCAGGAGCACGCCACGCTGCAGACCGCTCTGCGCGATTCGGAGTTGTACGCGCAGCCATCCGCCGACTTCGCCAAACGCATTCAAGCCTCGGTCCTGCAGGCTGCTGTGGACGAATCGCGGCGTGAGCGCGAGTCCTGGTGGGCGCGGTTCGGAGGCTTCGGCTGGGTCGCGGCCACCGTGGCGCTGGCTGTGCTTGCAATCGTGGTCGGAACGTTGGTGCTGAATCGCGGAAGTCTGTCGCCCAACCAGCTCCTTGCCGGCGCTGTGGTGGCGGGACATATTCGATCGCTGCAGCCTGGCCACCTGGTGGATGTCCCGTCATCCGATCACCACACGGTGAAGCCCTGGTTTCAGGGCAAACTGGACTTCTCGCCGCCCGTGCCTGAACTATCCGCGGCGGGATTCCCGCTGGTCGGCGGCCGCCTCGATTACATGGATGGCCGGCAGGTTGCCGCCGTGGTATACTCGCACCGCCTTCACCAGATCAACGTGTTCCTTTGGCCGAACCACGGATCTGTTGACGAAAGCATTCGCTCGGATGAGGTTCAGGGCTATCAGGTTCTGCATTGGTCGAGCGCGGAGATGAATTATTGGGTGGTTTCCGATTTGAATCGCGCCGAGTTAGTCGAGTTCGCGCAGTTTCTACGATCGCAGTAGCGAGTTCTCCATGGCGAGATGCGGCATTCGCTCGGCCGCCCGTTCCGCGGCGTGAACGGCCAGAAGGCCGGGCCGGTCGGGTCCAACTTCGATCTCTCGATACCCGATGCCGCGATAGAACGGCGCGTTCCAAACCGGGTCGCGGAAGGTGGTCAAAGTCGCCGAGGGAAATCCGGCGCTCAACGCCCACTGTTCCACCCGCTTCAGCAGCGCGCGGCCGATGGCGCGCTTCTGCCAGCGCCGTTTGACGCCGATTTCCAGCACATGCGCCCGGCGGTCGACCGGGACCACCAGCACAAAGCCGGCGGCCTCTTCCGGCATTGCCGCGATCAATGTAAGTCCTTCCCGGCGTGCCCAGGCATGTTCGCCCCGGCTCCGCACCGGAAGATCCACGCAAAATTCGAAATCCGGCAGCGATGCGTACGCCATTGAAGCGTCCGGCTCGATCTCCATCACGGTCGGGACATCGGACTGCCGGGCGTGCCTGATCTCCATCCTTCTTCCACTCTATTCGCCGCGCCAATCCTAAAAAGTCACGCGGCCGGGAATATTCTCGTATCCCCGCCAGTCTCCTCACTGAAGGCAGATGACAAGGTGAAAAAATTTATCGACCGCAATCACTTGAAGGATGGAATCGACCGCCGGGGCTTTCTGCAGTGCATGGCCTGGGCGGGTACCGGCGTGATTTGGACCATTGCCGGCGGTGTCCCCACATCGAAGCTCCTGGCCGCGGACACCAAACTCACAAAAGAGGATTTTACATTTGTACAAATCAGTGACAGCCACATCGGTTTCAACCGGCCGGCCAATCCCGACGTCACCGGCACCATGCAGGCCGCCATGGACAAAATCAACGGCTTGGCGCACCAGCCTGAATTCCTGATTCACACCGGCGACCTCACCCACCAGGCGAAACCCGCGGAGTTCGACGGCATGGACCAGGTGCTGAAATCGCTCAAGGCCAAAGATGTGTTCTACGTCCCGGGCGAGCACGACACCGCCGTCGATGACGGCAAAAACTACCTGGAACGCTACGGCAAGAACACCAAGGGCAAAGGCTGGTACAGCTTCGACCACAAGGGCGTGCACTTCGTCGGCCTGGTGAATGTCATCCAGCTCGAAGGCATGGGCAAACTTGGCGCCGATCAGCTTCAATGGCTCGAGGCCGACCTGAAGGGGAGGTCCGCCAGCCAGCCGGTCGTGCTCTTCGCCCATATTCCGCTCTGGACGGTCTACCAGGAATGGGGCTGGGGCACGCAGGATAGCGCCGAAGCTCTGTC
>Ga0335073_10001933_pt1 | contig 28184 bp, 24 predicted proteins | sample Lox_Sample_22_FD_207093 | JGI IMG/M metagenome (GOLD analysis project Ga0335073, IMG submission 207093) | Soil microbial communities from Loxahatchee National Wildlife Refuge, Florida, United States - Lox_Sample_2.2 | ecosystem: Environmental > Terrestrial > Soil > Wetlands | place: USA...
AGATTTTGATAAGGCCGCATCGATATGGAGTCAGTTTGAAGAAGGACTCCCGGAGCGCGTGTCCGTAACAAGTGACGCCGGAAAGGATCGGACCGCTGGGACGAAGTTTGGCATTCGGGGTATCGCTGAAGCGAATCTCGGTGTTGACTACCAGCAGAAGCGATCGGTGTTGTATTCCAGAACGTTGCATCACGATGTCCTGAATCGGGTGGAGAGGGCCCTTGCGGATTCTGGACTGGTTGCCGACCTCACATCAGAACCCGCTCGAACGGAGTCTTCACCGCAAAAGATCCGAAGCGTAATCGGCAAACGACCGTACTTGAGAGCTGAGGGCGCAAGCGTCATCGAGGATTATCAGCGCATGCTGGCGGTCAGCGAGAAATTTAATGATTTCATCGAGTTCTTAGGTAAATTACAGCAAAAGAACGTGAAGAGTTCCGAGGAATACATAAAGCTCAAGCATCTTATCGATTCGACAAAGAGTGCCGCGGAGCAAATTGGCGATCGCAACCAGAAGATACAGCAGAAATCAAGAGTGAAGGAGTTGGAGCTTCAATTGGAGAAGCTTATTAATGCACAGCAAACTAAACTCGATGATTGGTTTGTGGACGGCATCCGTCTTTGGATAGAGACGTTCCTGAAACTCCGGATCAATTTCCGCATTTATCCATTCCCGCAATGTCCGTCATTCCAGGTACTCTGCAATTTGAAGCGCGAGTGCTTCGTTGACGCAAACGTTGAACATCTCCTGTACGGCTACGGCAATCGGCCAAATGTACCACTAGCCGTTTTCGGTCTCCTAACATCGATACCAGATGAATGTGATTCCACCTTTGATCCACTGAAGGAGTTCGACACAATTTCTCTGCCCTCAGAGCGACTGGCATTCGAGAAGGGTTTCCGAGGTGTTTTCTCGGCGCTAGACGGCCTAGAGGCGTTCATGCGTTATTCACGTTTTCCGAACGTGACTGTGCACCCGATTGCCGTGTACCGCTCGTTTCCCGTCGCTGAGGGTTACAGCGCGCATTGACAAGGGGGCCCTGCGTTCTAAAGGACTTATGCTTTTCCGAGCCACACCTCAAAATCCCGCTGACATCAGGGCCTTCTGTGCTCAATTCCAGGAAGGGATCAGGGTTGAATATAAGAGCACATTCGACGAGAACGTGCGACGGGCATTGCCGAAGGTAGTCTCTTCATTCGCAAATTCGCTAGGGGGTGTGCTCATCGTCGGCGTCAATGCCGTTGACGGTGTGCCCCAGAACCCGATTCAAGGCTTCACTCCACCGGCGGAAGAGCTTCCGCTTACTGTCGAGAATCTTTGCATTCAGGGGATGCACCCACCAGTTTTTCCAAGGACGACAGTGATAAACAGTGATGTTGAAGGGAGGGTATTTCTTGTTATTGAGGTGGATGAAAGCTGGGAGGCACCACACGCGATTGAGAATAGCAAAAAGGTTTACGTAAGGACGGGAAATGCCGCAAGCCCGTACGACATCGCAGAAGTTGATCTTGTTATAGAACTCGTAAGGCGTCGCTCAGAACCAGGCGCGGTGCGTAACCGAATGCTGGAACGCGCTCGGCACCGCGCTGCTCAGGTTATAACCGAGGCAGATGTTCACGCGGAGGTGAATATTGGCCCGACGTACCCGCGGCGTCCATTGTGCACACGCGATGCAACGTGGGATTTCTTCTCAGGTCAAAGGTATCGCAATGCACATTTCTTTCCCTTTACAACAGTACGACGAGTCGAAGATGGCACGGCCTCGTTTGATAGAAATGAACAATATGGAGAATTGAGCACTGTGGGGATGATTCTCGGAAGACAGATTATGAATCCTGGGGAGGAGCAACAGTTCTTAATTCGCGAGCCTTTTCACCTTTTGCTAAAGCTGCTGGTGTTTGCGGATCGATTCTTCAAGTCAGTTCAATATCGGGGAGACGTTGAAATTAGCTTGACTCTGCGTAACATGCGGAATGAGCGTATGGTGTTCATTCCTGTGCGTACCGGAGAGGTGCTTGCTGAGGATGACTATCGAAGTTATGAAAATGCAGTTTCTGGGCGACATATAATCGCCGCGGAGAATCTTGCGAATGAGCGCAATCAAGTTCTGCTTTCGTTAATCGCTCAAGTATGCTGGTCGTTCTGGCAATCGGCAGACGCCTTCCCAGAAGACCAACTTCAACAATATGTAGAGAGAACAGTTCGGGATATGGGCAGGCTTTAATCGCCTGTAGAAGCCGGGTGCCCCGCTCCTTGCCGATTTTGCAAGGGGCGGGAGTGGACGTCACGCTACCGAAATCCTCACCGTCATTTTCATGATGTCGCAGTCGTTGATCCGAACTAGCCCCGGTTCCCCGAAGGCATAGCTGCGATAGCTGCTCCATCGCCACTCCTCCGGGACAGCAACCAACCCGCGCCGCACTGGATTGTCGTGGATGTAGTCTAACTTCTCGACCCGCTTGCGCTCGGTCCAGACATTGAAATCGTAGAAACGCGGCTGCCAGATCGGGACTGACTCGTTTGCCCGCCCCTTGCAAAATCGGCAAGGAGCGGGGCACCCAGTCTGGGCGGGCGAGCGCCTCCGTCTCGGAATCACTCTCTGCGCGAACCGCTGTTTCACGCTCTGCATCGCGGCCGACGGGTTTCCCACCTGCGGTTCGGTCATGAGCAAATGAAAGTGCTCCGGCATGACCACATATCCTAGGACGACGAAACGGTGCTCTCGGCGCACCTCTTCGAGAATGGTCAGAAACAGATCGCGGCGTTCGCCGGAGTCGAGCCAGCGCCTTCTTTGATAGCCGGGTGCCCCGCTCCTTGCCGATTTTGCAAGGGGCGGGAGTGGACGTCACGCTACCGAAGTCCTCACCGTCATTTTCATGATGTCGCAGTCGTTGATCCGAACTAGCCCCGGTTCCCCGAACGCATAGCTGCGATAGCTGCTCCATCGCCACTCCTCCGGGAAAGCAACCAACCCGCGCCGCACTGGATTGTCGTGGATGTAGCCTAACTTCTCGACCCGCTTGCGCTCGGTCCAGACATTGAAATCGTAGAAACGCGGCTGCCAGATCGGGACTGACTCGTTCGCCCGCCCCTTGCAAAATCGGCAAGGAGCGGGGCACCCAATCGGGGCGGGCGAGCGCCTCCGTCTCGGAATCACTCGCTGCGCGAACCGCTGTTTCACGCTCTGCATCGCGACCGACGGGTTTCCCACCTGCGGTTCGGTCATGAGCAAATGAAAGTGCTCCGGCATGACCACATATCCCAGGACGACGAAACGGTGCTCTCGGCGCACCTCTTCGAGAATAGTCAGAAACAGATCGCGGCGTTCGCCGGAGTCGAGCCAGAGCCTTCTTTGATAGCAACTGCAGGTGATGAAGTGCAGGTCGCCAGAACCGTAATACCGCTTAAGACCCTTGGGCATGGAGTGAAGCTACATGTGCCGTGCCGGAAAAGCTGTGATGGGTGACCAGTCCCGCCCCTTGCAAAAACGGCAAGGAGCGGGGCACCCCCCAAACCCAACTTTTTCCCATTAGGGAACTCGCCCCAAAAATCGTCCGCGATTCGGTCAGATTAGCCCCAGGTGCAGAGGTCCCTCGTTGCGATGTCCTCCGCGAACGGCGGACATCGCTGCCTCAGGATGACAAATTGTCTTGTGGGAAAACGGGGGAGCGGCAACCGGAGTTGCGCCTCCCATTCGACTGCTACTCGCTTTCGCTCGGAGTTCGCTTAGGGCAGGCTCTGGCGCGTGAGTCAGAGCGGCACTTTTCGGCGCGGCTGAAGCCGCGCCCTGTCAAGCGCGCCTCTCGTCTCGGACAACCCTGCGGAGCGTTGCTCCGCCCGACAGCCCGAGGGCGGCTGTCGCCACGCGAGTCGATCTGGTGTCCACGACATTGCCTCCCGCCCCTTCGCAAAGTTGAGGCGACTAGCGGGCGTCCGAGCCCGCTGCCGAGATCCCGAGCGAAGTCGAAAGAACCAGGAGCGCACAAAGATGGGGCCCCCGCGTTTGGAATGACGGAGGCCAGAGGGTTAGAATCGCGCCCATGCACACTGACCCAAGCTCCCCTGGCTCTCGGGAAAAATTAGCTCAGATCGCGCAACACTTGGCGGAGCTGACCAGCAGTTCCAGTCAAGTTCTGATCTTCCTTAGCTTTGCGATTGTGGCCGCGGTGACGTTCTTGACGCCGGAGCTGGAAGCATCGCAAAGGAGCGCCGTGAACGGGGCTCTGCGGTGGTGGATCGGCGCGATTTTTCCGACCGTGCTGGGGATTATCCCGTTGAAGATGGTGGCAGATGAGAACCTTCCCTGGTACAACTTCCTCCTGTGGATGCGACACGTCGTCTTGTGGTGCGCCCTCATTTGCATTTTCATCGGCGCCATAGAATTCTTTCGAGCGATCTAGATTGATCGGGGCGGCCGGGGATTGCTGTTCGCTGATGCGCGGAGCTTCGACTTCGCCGCATCGCTTCGCGACACGGCTGCGGCACCCGCCCGCATCCCACCCAACCAAACCGGGTTGGGTGGGGCACCCACGAAGGATGCCCCGTTCGGAACTGTTACCTTTAGTGACCGAGCACCTGGAATCCGAGCTCGACGTACTGGTAGGGAATCCATTTGCCGCTGTTGGAGCCGCAGTAGGTCTGCGATCCCTCGCACCACTCGGCGGCGAGAGTTGCCGTCATGTTCGAGCTGTTGAATGCCCAAGCATAGATGTCGGTGTCGTTGGAGTTGGTCGTGACAGCCACCCAGTACTGAGTGCCGGCGCTGACGGGGAAGCCGGCAGGATCGCTGACGGTGGCCACGGCGCAGCATTGGCCGTAGATGGGCAAGTTCGACACATGAGCGCTGGCGATGAGGTTGCCGGGAACGCCGTTGGCGTCGGCGTAAAGGCCGACTTCAAATCCGGCGTTGCCGCTGCCCTGGCGGCCGGCCGAAACTTCAATCTTGGTGACAGTCGTGTTGGCGGTTGGAGTGAACGGCATCGCCTCCCAAACCTGGAAAGGGAAGTTCGATCCGCCCTGAGCGATGGTGTTGCCAAAAACGCTGAAGTAAGTCGCGAGCGGGTAGCGGCTGAAGTTGCCGGCGATGATGGTGAGACCTGCATCTTCCGGATCGGGTGCCATTGGCGGCGGAACGGTGCCGGCCATCACGTGCTTGAGGTCGGTAGTGAACACAGCCGGCTTGTCGGCAGACGCGGCGAAAGCGAGTTGGGCAACAAAAACCAAAAAGGTCGCGGACAGCATGAGACTTTTTTTCATTACAGTCTTCTCCATGGGGAAATTAGTTGCGCGGCCAGTCGAACGAATGGGAGCAAAGAGTGCGCTGGGCTTGCAAACTGGGCATCCATTGTTGGGGAATTCGAGGGATCTGTCAATATTCCACTTTTTTGAGCTTGGGGCGAAAGCCGCCGGCCCTCGATTACCAGCGGCATAGTGCCCATCCCGCGTTGGATCATGGACTTCCGGCGAGGACGACAAAAAGTGGCAATCCGAAGGTCACAATTGTCACGGAAAGGCTTTGGTTACCAGCAGTGCCGGAAAATAATTACTTGAGAAACATCGACTTCCGAAAACCGCAAGCTGGGCCGTGAACTGCATAGGTAGAGGGCAGAGGAACAAAACTGAAAAAGCCCACCCCCAAACAGTCGCCGCACGGAGGATTTTTATGTGGGCAACGCCCAGACAGCATCCGCGATACAAGACCATGATTCCGGTCGAGCTGCGAGCTACAGGTTTGCAAGCGCCGCTGCGGGCGCAGACGGAAGACGTTTCGCTGGGTGGATTTTATGTGGAAATGACCTGCACGCAGAACGTGGCGACGGAAGTGGAAATCACTTTGTGGGTTGGCGACAAGAAAGTGCGGGCGAAAGGCGTGGTGGTGAGCAACCATCCGGCATTTGGCAATGGGGTGAAGTTTACCGAGATTGAACTGACGGACCAGGAAACGCTGCGAGGTTTTCTGAGGGCGCTGGAGGCGAAGATGGCGCCGCGGCCGTCGCTGTTGAGGTGAGAAGATTTTTTTGGCGGGCTTCCGTATGGAGGATCCCAGGTTCAGCGCAACCCTTCACCCACTCATTCGCGAGCGCCGCGAATGAGTGGGGCATCCCTTACAAAAGAAGAGTTCAGGGTTTGAGATTGAGCAAGGCTTTGCCGGTCTCGAAGTCGACGGGCACCGAAATGTGGTCGTGGACGATCTTCCATTTGCCGTTGATTTTCTGCAAGCCACTCGTGGCACGAAGCCAGAAGTCGACGGTCTGGCCGTTCTTCATCTTGCCGGTGAATCGTTCCAGGGTGTGGATAAAGCCGATGTCTCCGCTGCTCATGATGCGCATGTCGCGGTATTCCACATGGACAGGGCCATCGTACTGATCGAGAAATTGCTTGTAATCCTCGCGGTACGATTCGGCGCCCTTGAACTGAAGCGGCGGAACGACGTCGTAGGCGACGATCGCGTCGCTGGGACCATAGACGGCCATGATGCCGTTGAGATCGCGGGCCTCGAAGGCCTTGGCCCATTGATCGTAAAGGGCGCGAATCCCGGCTTCATTCTTGTCTGGCGATTTGGTCTGACTGAATGTGCTGACAGGGAAGAGCGAGAGTGCAACGAATGACAGACAGAGCAGCGAATGTCTCATGTTTTTCCTCCGATGGGTGAGCATTGTCGTTGGGCATGGAGTTTGTGTCAACTGAGAGCGCTGATCTCTCTGGAAATGGGGCCCGGGGCAGGCTTGGAAGCAATTGAAGCTGGCGGCATTAATAAACACAGAGGACACAGAGGAACACGGAGCAAGGAGTCAATCCAACGCTCACAACCGCTGGAGCATCCTAGGCACGTGCTAAAGCTAAAACCTCTTCTGATGATCGCTCTCCTTGCGAGCGCGACTGCCTGCACGACCAAGAAAGAAACTCCGGACGACGTACGAGAGAAAACTGCCAATGCCACGGCGGAGTTGAAGGAGAATGCGAAGGCAGTTGCCGAAGGCGTGAAAGAAGGTTTGCACCGCGGCGACACTGTCGATCTGAACAAAGCAAGCAAAAGTGACTTGATGAACTTGCCGGGCATGACCAGTGAGGGTGCGGGCCGCGTGATCGCGGGCCGGCCCTATGACGACGCGCATCAGGTGGTGAGCCGGCATGCGCTGTCGCAAGCGCAATACGATCGGATCAAGGATCAGGTTACGGTTTCGCACTAGGGAAGACGGAGTGGCCGGGAGCCGAAACCGCAGACGCGGGGCAACTTGAGAAGAGCGTTTCTAATCGAAGTGGCTCATCAAACTCGACCAAGGAGGGTGTGTGGAACTGCAAACTCTTAAAAGAATTGCCGCTTCAACGGCTCTGGCTTTTGCCCTGACGGTGTCACTGTCGTTGACTGGACCGAGAGCGTTCGCAGACGATCATGGCGACTGCCGCGCGAAAATCGAACGAGCCCAAACAAAGCTGGACGAAGCGGTGCGCAGGCACGGCGACGGCAGTCCAGAAGCTGCCAAGCAGCGCCGCGACTTGAACGCGGAGCGGGAGCGCTGCTGGAATAAGTATCACGGGTATTGGAGCACGCAGGACCAGCGTTGGCATACCGACCGCGACTGGGACGATCACGACCATGATCATGACAACGACCAGCACTGAGACCCATTCGATTTGCTTGACTCGAGCCAGGACTTAGATTGCTGAGAACGGGCTTGTCCACGCAGGGGCAAGCCCGCTTTTTTCTTGAGCGGCGTCGCCGGGCCGATGTGCGCTCTACTTGCGTGCCGATTGAAAAATCGCGAACACGGCGCCCTGTGGATCGGCGAGGATGGCAAAGCGGCCCACGTTTTCCATGCTCATCGGCTCGAGATGAAATGTCGCACCTAGCTTTTTTGCTTTGGCTGCGGTTGCATCACAGTTCGTGACTTCGAAGTAGGCTAGCCAGTGTGCGGGCATTCGCGGATTATTGGCCCGTACCGGCGGCATGCCGCCGATAGGATCCCCGCCATTTTGAATGTGAGTGTAGCCGGAGGGTGGATCGTCATCCGTGTCTGCGGCGAAATTCCAATTGAAAAGACCGGTATAAAACTTCTTTGCACGCTCGGGGTCGGGCGTATTGAGATCGGCCCAGCAGAGCGTGCCATCGACGCCAGCGATTCCCAAGCCCTGATTTCTCTTGGGCTGCCAGATGCAGAAGTAGGCGCCGGTAGGATCAGTGATGACCGCCATGCGGCCGGCGTCCATGACATCAAAAGGCTGCATCACGATCTTTCCACCGAGCTGGGTAGTGCGGGAGGCCGCGGCGTCCGCATTTTCAACAGCAATGTAGAGCATCCAGTGCGGAGGCACGTGCTCGGCAAGCTGGGCAGGATTGAGACCGTAACCGGCGGCGGCCGCCCGGCCTTGGAGTTCGAAGATGGTGTAGACACCGCTCGGCCCCATGGGCATGTCGTTGGCGGACCATCCAAAAAGCGAGGTGTAAAAATTCTTTGCCGCGCTGTGATCAGTGGTACCGAGTTCGATCCAGCAGAAGGCGCCGGGCTTGTGTTTGTCGATGTTGGTCATGGCGCAAGAATTATAGCGGAATCAGAGATTGAGCAAATTGAGCACGCGCGCAATACCTTCGCGAAAAATCTCCGGCGCGGTGATAAGACTGAGCACAAGATAGCCGTCGGCAGCGAAGTCGTAAAAGTGACCGGGATGAACGAGCACGTTCACCTTGCGAAGAACATCGATGGCGAGATCCTCATCGGATTGGGTAGCGGGAACGCGGAGAATCGCATACCAACCTCCCTCGACGGCGAGCCGCTCGCAGTTCTTTTGCTTGCTGAGGGCACGATCGAAATCCTCGAGGTTGGCGCGGACGCGATCGAGAAGCAGGGGTTGAATGTTCTTTCGCTGATCGAGGAATTTTGGAGCGGCGAGCTGAATGGGAGCATTGAGAGAAAGATAAGTGTCGGCGATGACTTCAAGCCGAGCTAGGGCGGTTTGGGCGGCTTCATCCGGGCCGCTGGCGATGAGCCAGGCGAGCTTCATCTGGGGCAGGCCGGAGATTTTCGAGATCCCGCTCAAGGTGAAGGTCAGAGTGTCACGATTGGTTGCCAAGGTCTGGCGGGGAGCGCCGTCGTGAGCATAGTCGAGAAAAACTTCGTCGACGATCAGGGCGAGGCCGTACTCGCGGCAAAAATTGTTGAGATCGGCCTGCTCCGCACCGGACACATAGTATCCGGTGGGATTGTTGGGATGAACGATCACGACCGCGCGAGTGCGGTGGGTGACGGCTTTATATAAAGATGGGAAGTCGATGTGCCAGCCGTGATCGTAGATCAAAGGATAGGGCACGAGCTTAACGTCTTGAAGATCGGCGAGAAAATCGAAGAGCGGATAGCTGGGGCGAGGAATGAGAATCTCGTCCTCGAAATTGCAGAGCAGGCGGAAGACGTAGGAATAGCCTTCGCTGGTGCTGGTAGTGAGAACGACGGATTCGGGATCGACGGTTTCCCGCTGTGTGCGGTAATAACTCGTGACTGCCTCGCGGGCGCTGCGCAGGCCCTTGGGTTGAGGATCGTAATCGAGAGAATCGGGATTGATGAGCGCCTGCAGGATGGCTTCCTCATCGTAGTGCAGTTCGGCTTGCGTGGGATTGGAGACCGTAAGATCGAGGATTTCGACGCCAGCGGCGCGGGTTTCCTGTTGGGCCTGAGCGAAACGGTTCGGTGTCAGCTTCCAGTCGGTGCGATGGGAGAACATGAAGGAACATGATACAAGGCGCGGCAGCAGTGTTCGAACATGCCAGGAGAATCGGCAAATCCACCATGCCGTGCAGACTGAGATCTCCGTTCGACTTCGCTCAGGATTTCGGCAGCGGGCGATGCCCGCTGAACGCCTCGACTTCGGCCCAGCGAAGAAAAGCGCGGGCTCTCAGAATGGCAACGTCGATTGCTTGGTTCAGATGAACTTTCTCAGCTCGCGACGAAGAATTTTGCCGGAGGCGGTCTTGGGGATGGCATCGACAAAGCGGATAGCGCGAGGCTGCTTGTAGTAGGTGAGACGATCAGCGACGAAGCCGCAGAGGTCTTCTTTGGTTTTTTCAGATGCGAAGGCATTTTCGCGGAGCACGACGAAGGCGACCGGAATTTCTCCAGCCGCTGCGTCCAAGCAACCAACGACGCCGCAATCGCGAACGGAAGGATGCTCGAGCAGCACCGCTTCGACTTCTGCCGGGGCGACGGCGAATCCTTTGTATTTGATCATTTCCTTGCGGCGATCGACGATGCGGAAAAAATCGTCGGCGTCGCGAGTCGCGATGTCGCCCGACCAATACCATCCATCGCGAAGGACGGCGGCGGTGGCTTCCGGTTCTTTCCAATATCCCAACATGAATTGCGGTCCGCGCATGACTAATTCGCCGGGGTGATCTGCGGGAACTTCATTTCCGTTTGCGTCGAGCACACGGCAGTCGGTTTGGGCTAATGGTTGGCCGATGGTGTCGGGGCGATAAAGTTCAGGCTCGAGATATCCCACGTGCGTTACGGGCGAAGCCTCGGTCATGCCGTAGCCCTGGCAGACCAGCACGCCGGTGAGCGCGGTAAAGCGGCGGGCGAGCTCTGGCGCGAGCGGAGCAGCGCCGGATTTCACCCATTCCAGATGGTGATTGCGGGGGAACTGGCCGGCTTCAGCGGCTTGGCAGAGAGCGTTGAGCGCAGGAGGGACCGTGGGCGACATAGTGATGTTTTCTTCGACGAGTAGCGAACAGAATCGCTCGGGGTTAAAGCGCGGCATCAGCACAAGCGTTGCACCCAAAGTTAGAACTGGATTTAGCACAACGTTGAGGCCGTAGATGTGATAGAGGGGAAGAAAGCAGAGAACCACGGATTCGTGACAAATGCGCGTGGCGTGGGGCCCGATGAATTGGTAGACGTTCGCGACAAGGTTGAAATGGGAGAGCATCACGCCTTTGGGAAGGCCAGTTGTTCCGCTCGAGTAGGGCAGCGCAGCCAGAGTTTGATCGGAAGGCGCAGCGGGGCGAGGCAAGCTGGCGGTCGACCCTTTGAGTAAATCGGCGAATGGCTCGCTTCCCGGAGCACACTGAAGGATGGCGTAGACACGGCGGAGATTGGGCAATCCGGAGAGGGAAATGCCTTCGAGGTTGGGCCCGCTGGTGATCAATATCGCCGCGCCGGAGTTTTCCAGTTGATAGCGGACCTCGCGTTCACGGAAAGTCGGATTGAGTAATGTGGGAATGGCACCGGCCAAAGTGGCGGCATGATAGGCGGCACAGAACTCCCATGAGTTGGACAGAAAGATAGCCACGACCTCGCCGGGTTTGAGGCCAGCAGCTACGAGTCCGCGAGCGAGATTGGTGACGATGTCGCCATATTCGGCATAGGTAATACGGCGATTGCAAGCGGTATCGACGATGACGGTTTTGTCGGGAAATCGACGACAGTTTTCCAGAACAACGTCGTGAACGAAGCGGCCACACGGATCGGCGTAAAGTTGAGTGCGAAGCACAGGAGAAAATTGTAACGAAAATGAGGGACTGCTGCCCTGAGATGCGGGTATCCGGGACTGATCCTTCAGAAGGGGTGCAGGCCAACTGACTACGACCCGGGCTCAGCGCTTGGCGGCGACGAGAGCTTGTCCGAGAAGAACTCCAGCAGCATCTGAAAGCGTGAGGTCATCGGGTACAGTCTGAAAGTCCGTGCGAACCTCTTTCTGTTGCACCGAGATGGATTTGAACAGCAAGACTTTGCCATGCATGTTTACAGTCATCTCGGTTATTTCCCAGTGGCCGGGAGCGATTTCGGTACGCTTCACGTAAAACTGGCCGTCTTTTTCGAGATGTCCAAGTAAGCCGCCGCCGAAGGTGACCTCGTTCAGAAGTTGCCCATTGATGCTGGCTAGGCGTTGTTGCTTAGCATTCACCCAAATTTCTCCTCCCATTTCGTGAAGCACTCTTGCCTCGCGGGAAGGAGGACGAAACTGGGGATTAGGTTTAAAAATCACTTTGACGAAATCGTTGCTCTGACCGGCGTACTCAAAGAGAAACGTGTCGGGAATCATCTTAAGAAAAGAACTGCACTGCTCCGCATCTTTGCGGCGGGCTTCTTGTACCTTGCGCGCTTGCTGAGGATCATGGGAGAGCTTTAAAATGCGTTCCGTCTCATCGTGCTGCTGAGCATTACTTAAAGGTTGATCCGCAATCGCCAGCAGGCGGTCGACCGAACCTGATCTGGTTTCAACCACCTCTCGGGTTTCCTGCTTACCGTCCGTTTCCTTCTTTACCAGGTATTTCCAGCGAATGTCAGGGCCGGCTGAGGAACTGGTTTCGTTATGGATCACGGCCTTTACCAGATCGGCGGCGGAGAGCTGCGGATTGGACTGCTGGGCTACTGAGCTAACAGCAAAGGTGAGCGAGAAGAACAGGCTGGCAATCGTCGAATCTCTCAAGGTCACGTCGTCTCGCTCTCTGGCGCGTTCCCATGCTATGCGTGGAGGAATCCGCATCAGGGTGTAGCCATGTGAGGGTAAATCGCGTACTGAGGGCCTCAGAAAGCGCTTGGAAAGTGTTGGTCCGCGCCCGCAACCGGGTTCTCGTTTCGGACTACAGAGAATGCCTGATTCATATAGTCTGCGGGATGCATTGCAGGGATTTACTTCTGGTAATCAGGGTCCATGCCCCGGTTCTTTGCCTCTAACCCGCTTACAGATCGGAGGAGACAATATGCGTCAGGACGACCTCATGAAAGCTGATCTTCTGAGCGAAATCGTGTTGGTGGGCAGTGGCATCGCGATGTTCGTGTGGATACTGCTGATCGTGGTAGCGGCAATTACGCGGACAGCGGCGCCGCGATAATTGGCGGCCGGTTCGCTTAGGTGGGCAGGTGCGGGTCAAGGCCCACCAGAGAGGTGCTTATGTACTACGTAATCGAAGTTACTCGGTGGTGTATAGCCTTACACTGCGAAGCCCAAATGCGTCTCACCTACAGGCGCGAATACGTGGCCGAAAGAAAGCTGTGGCGAGATTTTCTGGTCTCGGCAGAGCCATTCACCGGTGCGAACAGCTCTAACTAAGCCTTGGTTTAGCCAGCTAGTCTACGCAGAAACTCGCGCTCGTCCATGTGGTACTTGAAGGCTTTGCGGCCGTCGATGAAGACGACGGGAACCTCGTCAGTGAATTGGCGGCGAAGTTGATCATCTCCGTCGACGTCAATTTCCTGCCAATTGAAGCCGCCATGTCGCTGGAGCTTGCTCAAGCTCTCCTTGACGATTTCGCAGAGATGACAGCCCTTGCGGGAATAGAGAACGACCTGCCGGGGCTCCGACATGGGGCGAGTGTAACACCGTCGGCGCCAGTTTGAGTACAATTCCGTGACATGCAGGAGAATACGAAAAAGCCTCTCGCGGGGAAAGCAGTTTTGGTTACCGGCGGTGCGAAACGGCTGGGGCGCGCGTCGGCGCTGGCTCTGGCTGCGGCAGGAGCGGATGTCGCCATTACATTTCTGCGATCGGCGCGCGAGGCGCAGCATACGGTGATTGATGTGAGCAGCCTGGGGGTGCGGGCGGTGGCGTTGCGTTGCGACATCACCGACGAGAAAAGCGTGAGAGCGGCGGTGAAGGAAACGGCGAAAGAGTTGGGCGGGATCGACATCTTGGTTAACAATGCCGCGAATTACCAGGCGGTCGAGTTTGAAAAACTGACGGTGCGCCAGTGGGATGCGATTTTCGCCTCAAACACGCGCGGGGCGTTTCTGGTTTCACGAGAAGCATTAAAGTGGCTACGGCAGCGAAAGGGAAGAATCATCAATATGGGATCGCTGGGCGGCATCGAAGCGTGGGCGAAAAACGCTCATTACTGTTCCTCGAAAGCCGCGCTGCACATGCTGACAAAGGTGATGGCAAAAGCGCTGGCGCCGGAGATTGCGGTGAATTGCGTTGCGCCGGGCATGATCGATCTGGGAGAAAAAGCTGCGGCCGCGGCGTTTCTGAAACGGATGGCCAAGCAGACGCCGATGAGACGGAATGGGACGGGCGAGGACATAGCTGCGGCGGTGATGTTTTTTGCCACCGCGCCATCATTTATTACGGGACAGATTCTGGCGGTCACGGGCGGGTTGGAGTTGTGAGGAAAAACCTTCAGCACACAGAAAAAACAGGCAGGAGAGAGATCTCCTGCCTGATTGACCGAAGCAAAACCAACTTTACGGAACGCCGTAGTAACCGTGAATGACACCATTCTGATCGGTGTAACGGCCGACGACCACTCCCTTATCGTTCAAACCGCGAGTGCGAGTCTCAAACGAACCAGGGAAGGTGATCGTGGAGTAGACGCCGTTCTTGGCGTGGTATCCGCTGAACGGGCCTGAGGTGCTTGTGCCATAAAGGCCCACATATTCCCCGTTAACGTTGACGCGATCGGTTGCGGTAGCGGCCACGCCGTTGACCGGATAGTCGATCTGGTTGAATTTTCCTTTGTACTGAATGAAGCCGTGCTCGACACCGGTCGAATCGTCGAAAATTCCCGATATCGCGCCTTCATCATTGATGCCGGTGATTTCAGTGAGAATCGAACCGCCGGGTGCGTCAAAGCTGGTGTACTTTCCATTCGCCAAGGTAAAACCGTGGTAGGCACCGTTGCTATCGGTGTAGGCGCCTACGACGGTGCCAGAAGAATTCATGCTCCAGGCATTGGTCATGGTGGTGCCGGGCGGGTCGATCGTCGTAACCTTGCCGGCGGGAGTAACCGTGAAGCCGTGAGTGACGCCGTTACTATCGGTATACCACCCCACAGCGTGGGTGAGACTGACGCCGTAGAGCAAAGTTCCGATGGAACCGGGAACGTCGTAGGAACTGAGGGTGCCGGCGATACGGGTGAAGCCGTGATCGACGCCACTGGTGTCGACCCAAAAGCCGACGATCACGCCGTTGTTGTTGACGTCGTTAGCGTCGGTTTCAAAAGCATTGGGGTAATCCAAACTGACCAACTGCGCGTGCACTTTGGGAACACTTACGGTTAGGGTGAGGGCGAACAGGGTAAAGGCAGACAACAGCTTCAGAGCATGTCTTTGCATTGACAGCCTCCTAGGTGTGTTGGGCGAACATAGTATGGAGAGTTGCAGCCAGTGTCAAGGAGACTTCCTTCCGTTTTGCTTGCTGGACGGTCGATTTCGAGGGAAAAGCGAGGGCAAGCCTTCTGATAGATCACATAATCCGGTTTGGCATGACCCGGGGTGCGCAGAAAAATTATGGTGTGAAAGTGAAAATGACGCCCTGGTTGTGGACACCACCTACGGGGGTGCTGCCGTAAAGATTTCCGTTGAATGTCAACCCGTAATTGGGGAAAGCTCCATCCGGACCTTGAAAAGAATGGAGTGCGGTTCCCTTGATCTCACCTTTGGTGAAACTGAGCTTAAAGATCGTTCCGCACTGGCAGCCTCCACTCCCACCACTTGAAGTTGTCACATAGAGATTCCCGGCATTGTCGAAAGTGGGCGTGCTGGTGGGATTGCTTCCGTCGTTGCCGCCGGTAAAGCTGTGCAGGACCCTCTCGCGTACCTTGCCTCCAGCGACTTCCAGTAGGAAAACAGTACCTTGCCCATAGGCGCCACCGAAATACGTAGTTCCAAAAAATTGAGCATTGCCATCGGTGATCAGACCACCATAGGGAAATGCGGCATGCGGCTGGCCTTGAAATTGGTGAACCGTGGCAAATGTCCAGGTGTCAGATTTTCGGGAAAGGCTAAACACCGTACCGGCACCATATGCACCACCGAGTTCGGTTACGCCGTAAAATTCACCTTCGACGTACAGCAGCGATCCCAGGGAGCCGACGCCGCCGTCGTTGCCGCCGGTGAATGCATGGATTACGGTTTGCTGCCAACTGCCGTTTCCGGTTAGAGAGAGTTCGTAAACCACCCCCATCGAGTACTGGCCGCCATCGGGAGTGGTGCCGAAGAGATTGCCTTCATTGTCGAAGACAACGCGCCCGCCGGGGCCGAATCCGTCATTGCCGCCAGTGAAGTTGTAGATGACCGCCTCGCTCCAGCTATTGCCGGATTTCGTTAACGCGTACACAGTGCCGCAGCCGTCGCCCGCGCATGCGCCGCCATTGCCGCCGGCGACCGTGGTGCCGTAAAGATTGCCTACGGGGTCGGACGTGACACCGCCGTAGGGATTCTTGCCATCCGCGCCGCAGGTGAAGGAATAAAGCGTGGTCTCTTGCCAGTCACCGCCGATGGGCGCTAGTTGGAACACGGTTCCGCAACCGAAGTCACCGCCAGTAACAGTCGTGCCGTAGGCATCGCCGTTGGGGGCGAAAGTTATCTGCGTCGCCGGACCGCCGCCATCGTTCTGGCCCGTGAAGTTGTAAATCACTTTGCCGTTGCTGGCGGCGAATGCTGGACTTAGTAATGCGCCGATTGCGAGGGTGAAGATTGCGACGCGATACGACGATTGGCTAGACATGTTCCTTTTCCTGCGCAAGATGACGAACGCCCGAAAAGGCAGACTGGGCGCGCCAATTGTGTCATGGAAAGAGATCGCGGTGCAATGGCCAGATTTGTCAAATCTCGCGAGAGCAAAAATGCCCGGATCAGCGTTGATCCGGGCATCGGCAGTTTACGAAAAGCGCTATTGCACGGTCAGGGTGATCTTCTGCGTCGCCGTCGTAGCGCCCGCGACACCCTGAACGGTGATGGTATAGCTGCCGGCGGGAGTTCCACCGGTTGGGGTTCCACCGCCTCCGCCGCTGGTGCTGTTACCACCGCCGCAGGCGACGAGGAACAGCACGCCCGTGATCGCAAGCGTCAGCAGCAAATAGCTGATCAGCTTTTTGCGATTCAGCGCGGTCATGCCAGCGGTGCTCAGGAACATCGCCGGGAGCAGCAACCAGATCGCATAGAACCAATTCGCCCCGCGCTTGTATTGAGGCGCAAGCATAGAAGACGAAGGCGCAGTCGTCGTGATGGTCAGAGTGGACGTCTTGCCCGGAGCTACGGTTGCAGGCGAGAAGGTGCAGGCCGCTCCGGTGGGAAGGCCGGCCGGGCAGGAGAGTGTCATGTTGCCGGTGAATCCCTGGCTCGGAACTGTGATGGTGTAGTTTGCCGAACCGCCCGCCGAGACAGTCCGGCTGGTTGGATTAGCTTGCAAAGTGGCGACGCCGCTGCCCGACAAGGTGACAAGCTGCGGACTGTTGCTGGCATTGTCCGTGATGGACAGCGTCGCAGTTCTTGCGCCGGCGGCCCCGGGCGTGAAGGTGACGGTGACGGTGCACGGCGTTCCACCATTCGGTGGAACGGTCGTGCAGTTTTTATTCGTTTCCTTAAAGTCGCCAGAGTTGGTGCCGGAAATCGTGATGGAAGAAATTGTCAGATTGGTGCCGTTACCGTTGTTGGTGATGGTCAGCATCACCGAGCTGCTGTCGCCCAAGATCGTTGCCGGCAAGACCAGGGGATTGGCTGAGAGTGTAGCGGTAGGGGCGGAGACAACCAGGTTCTGCACGCTTCTAACTCGCCAGGTAACGTTATCGGTCACAAACAGGTCGCCCGCTGTGTCGCCTCCCAAGCCCAGCGGATTTGCCAGATCAGCGCCGAGAGCAGAACCGCCGTCGCCGGTGAAGCCGTACTGGCCAAACCCAACTACCGTATTGATGTCGGCAGGGGAGATGGGGATTGTATCGACTGTAATTGACGCAGTCCCAGTGTTCACCGCGCGAACGACGAAATCTCCGGGATCCGATATATAGAGAGTTCCGTTGTAATCCAGAAACACATCGAATGGGTTACTCAGCTGAGCTGAGGTCGCCGGTCCACCGTCCCCGCAGTTGCCGCTGGTGCAGGGGCTTCCGTTGCCAGCCACGGTTGTGATGATGCCCGTCTTGTTATCGACATAACGAATTTGGTTATCAAGGTCGTCAGCGATATACACGTTGTCGGACTTATCGATCGCAACGTTGGTTGGCCCGTTCAGCTTCGCAGCGGTTGCTGCGCCGCCGTCGCCGCAGCCGCCGCCAGTACATGTTTGGCCCTGCGTTCCGGCGATCGTAGCGATGCAGGTAGGGCCAACGGAAACGCTGGCAATGGTCACGGGACTTCCAGAAGACAGTGGATTGATTACGCGAACGATGTCATTGTTGGTGCCAAACGGATTCCCGTCGACAACAAAGATGTTGCCGCTGCTGTCCAGCCTCACGCCAACGGGCACGTTAAGCTCTGCGCCGCTCGCGGGACATTGATCTCCGTTGTATCCGGGTGTTCCGGTGCCAGAAATCGTCTTGATCAAGCCCGCTCCAATGCTCACGCCAGCGATAGTTATAGGACTCGCTTGCACATTGATCACGCGAATCGCAGAGTCAAGCGAGTCGGCGATGTAGATGTTGCCAGACGCATCGAGGGCCACAGAACTAGGGCCGTCGAGCTGGGCTGACGCCGGCGGGCCGTCGTCGCCGCAGGTCTGCGTTGAGCACGGAGTGCCGTCACCAGCAATTGTTTGAATATCTCCGGCTGCAATGGTTACACCGGCTATTGTGATCGAAGACTTTTGGTTGTTTACGAAGCGAACCGCGTCATTTTGTGCGTCGGCGATGTACAGATTGCCGGCAGCATCGGTGGTCACTCCCGATGGCGTGTAGAGCGAAGCGGAGGTAGGAAGGCTACCGTCACCTGAGTATTCCGGAAGCAGTATTCGACCTATTGTCGTGCTGATATTGCCGCCCGTAACTTCACGAATGGCATTGTCCGTTTCATCGACGACAAAAACATTGCCCGACGTATCAGCGAAGATGTTCGTGGGATTATCGAAGGTCGCAGCGGTTGCGGCACCGCCGTCGCCGCAGGGTGATCCCGGGCAGGTTGCGAAGTAGGTTCCCGCAACAAGGTTAATGTTTGGGGAGTTGACCACGCGAACCACTTGATCCCCGGTGTCAGCAATGTAGAGGTTTCCGTTGTTGTCCCCGGAAACCCCGAGCGGCTGATTGAATTCCGCGTTCGTCGCTAGGCCACCGTCGCCGCAGGGTGATCCCGGGCAGGTTGTGAAGTAGGTTCCAGCGACAAGAGTAATGGTGCCAGTTCCGGCATCTAGCAACCGGACTGTTTGGTCGAGGGTATCGGCAATATAAACGTTGTTATTTTTGTCTAGCCAGACACTCGAGGGATTACTGAGTTGTGCATTGGTTCCAGCCCCATTGTCACCACAACTCGTGTTGCAGGCCATGTAGTTTCCCGCAATCGCCACAATCGTGCCCGGCTGAATGTTCGCGACCCCAGCGATCATCTGGGCGGTACTTTGGGTGTTAACCACCCTAACTACGTCATCCAGGGTGTCGGCGATATAGATGTTGTTCTTGCTGTCCAGCCAAACGGACTGCGGGCCACTAAGCATCGCACTCGTGGCAGCCTCACCATCGCCGCATGGCTTGTTAAGATCGCATGCGGTACCGTTGCCAACGATGCTGACAATATCTCCAGCGTTGATCGTGCTCCCCAAAATAGTGAAAGGGGCACCCGTCGTGTTCACGAAGCGAATAACGTTGTTGACCGAGTCGGCGATATAGAGGTTACCGGCGCTATCGACGGCAACACCCTGCGGTGTGGCAAGAGTAGCTTGAGTGGCGGGGCCGCCATCGTAGGTTCGTCCGTCCGCATGGGAACTATTGACAATATTTCCCGCGACGACCGTTAGGTTCTGTTTGGAGTCGATCTTGTAGACGCGATTGGTGAATGAGTCGGAGACGTAAGTATTGCCGCTGCCATCCTGTGCAATACCATAGGGAATGCCGATGGATGACGCGTTGGCGGGCAGATTATTTGGGCCGCCTCCGGCAACAGTATTAATGCACGACGTTCCGTTCTGACATTTGCCTTGTGCGGCAGCGATGGCCGAAAACGAAATCATGAGCCAGCAGATCGCTACAATTGAAGATGCATTCTTACGCATGGCTATTTCACCCCTCCACCAAAACCATCGAGTCGTATCGCCTGTGAGACGCTGCTGCCATTCTCCGTTTGCGTTGTGATCTGGACCACAGGCCCAACACCCCGACGCCAGTTCTCATACTCGCGTCGCGAGATGTTGAACGACTGCGTCGACCCCTGCATGGCGCGCGGGCCTAGATTCATGAGGACCTGCTTTTGAATCTGCGTCAGACCATCTTTCAGAGAAAGTTGGCGTATTGTTAGGGCGTCCGAACCTAGATTGGTGAGCTGAACGTGCAGGGTTACCTTAACTCGACTGCCAGTGATCTGCTTCTGAACCACGTGGTAGGAACCCGAAAGAGAGACACCGTTTTGAGAGGCGCCGGCCACCGACGCCAGCAGCACAAGCAACCCTAGACAAAGACACGAAGACGCACGAACGATGCGACGATCCACAGCCAATCCTCCTCCAACCACTTTGGTTTGGAACACGCTTAAGAACTTGAGATCTACAGGGGAGCCTATACCAGGACCTGTGGCGCTGCGGCCCAATTAGGTGGAATTTGTATCATCCGGTGTAGGTAGAAGTCAATGAAGTCGAAGGACTCTAGCAGGCCGGACTATTGCCTATCTTTATTATGTTCATTATCTTTCGCCTCCAGCTTTCGCCCCGCTGGGGCTGGCATTCGCTGACCTGCGGCCGCTTCGCGGCTGGGCGAGGGCTCATCAGAAATTCAGAGCCGTATGTTGTGAAATCCCCCATTCGACTCGCCTCGTCGCGTTGCTCCTCGGGCGGCTCGGGCAGGCTGCCGCCTGCGGAACGGCTGCGCTCGGGATGACCTCACGCCATTGGCCGTGAAGCCCGACCTTCTATTTCACCCAGGGCGTAAGGGAAAATAAAGACGTCGAGTTTGGGTCGGCAGTTTCTTTGACCAGTTGGACAGCGCAATCCGAGCGCGCGGCATACACACCGATATAACCGGCGGTCTCGGCCGCGTAGACGCCTCCGCCGTTACCAGTGTCAGTAATGGTTTCCACGGTGCTAACGTAGTCGGATTGAGGCGAGACGGCGATATTCACGTACGTGAAAGCCAGCGGATTCTCGGTGAACTGGACGCCGGTCACGCCCGATCGATTGGGATCTTCATTGCCGCTGTTGCCGATGTAGAGACAACCGTTGCCGGCAGCGCCGTCGGGACTGAGGGCAAGGCTGCCGGCGCTATATCCGGGACCGACTTTCCAGGTTTGCATGTTGCCGAAGTGGGGGAGGGTGGCGGTAACCAGATCGCTGGCATGATCACTCTTGCTGTAGCCGGTGCCCATGATAACCAGGCTGTCATCATTGGTGACCACCATGCCGCTGACATCCGCAGGAGCTTTCTTGGTGCCGTTATCGATCAGGGTTGATCCGGAGATGGTGAACGAGCCGACTTCTTTAACGATCTCGTAGGTCGCAAGCAGGTAGTTGCCGTCGTGGGTGAGGGCCATGCTTCCGAGAAAAGGAGCGGTGCTGTAAATGTTGGCGAGCGACAAGCTGCAGTCGGAATTTATGTTCCAGACGGCGAGGTTGAAACTGGCGGCATAGGCGGCGTAAAGCACCGTGCCCTGGCTGTTGGCGAGCATGGGCATGTTGTCTCCGGCACTGAGGTCCGCGTTCGAGTAATTGCCAACCTTGGAGTAGTTGGTCGCCTTAGAGAACGCGGCAATGTCGGTGGGAGTGCCACCATCGGCCACAAAGATACACTTCGCACCCGAGGTGATGACCTGAGTTTCAGCGGCGAAAAATCCGCCGGTATAGGACGTGCCGCCGGTCTGGAGGGTTGTGACCTCGGTCAGACTTCCATCGCGGGGGTTGAGATTGAAGACAGTCGCGGTATTGGCCGTGCCCTCGTCATTGGTGACGACATAATAAGGACTCTGTGCGAAGGCGGCTGCGGCGACGAATAACAGGACGAGAGCGAAGAATTTCGCGGGGGAACGCATGCGATCTCCTTATGATTTAAGGCTGGCGCGGGGCTTTCCGCGCCGATGGCCCGGATTGCGGGCTGAAATATTATCACAGCATTCGAGGGGAATGGGGCCGAGTACGAGCAGCGATTACCTTTGGCAGTGGACGGGGCCGCGTTCGGGATACGAAAATTGACAATTGCGTCCTTTTTTGACCTCCTAACGTGTTGAAAATTATGCGAATCGAATGGGCTCAGGAGGTCGTGACCGCGCATCTTATAAAATTCGCCATTTCAACATGGTTAGGAATTAGGATGGTCGTAAACCACATCAATCTGGGAAGGAAGGCGCGGAGATATTGTTTGAAGCTTAGGGACTTTTGTTTTGTCTTTGCCCTGTTTTATTGCGGGATCGCGAGTGGGCAGAGTTTAATGGTTGCCGAGATTGGCCGTGTTCCGGACAGCATCTCGGTTGTGGAGTCGTCCGCGCCCAATGGTGACAACTCTGATGCGGGGGCGCAGCAAAGAGCGTCGCAGGCCGCGGCAAAACCGGGAGTCGTCATGGGGACTGTCACGGATAACAGCGGGTCCGTGGCCGAAGGCGCGGTCGTAACTCTGACCTCGCAGGACAAGTCCTTCTCGAAACAAGTTGCGTCCGGGGCGAACGGAGAATTCTCGTTCTCCAATGTGCCGCCCGGCCGCTTCAAACTTTCCGTGCGCGCGGCAGGATTCAGCAATCAGGAATTCTCCGGCGTGCTTGCGCCCGGACAGACCTTTCTCTCACCACCCCTGGTGATCTCCGTCGCCACAGTTGTGACCGATGTGAAGGTGAGCGGGGATCCGGTGGAAGTTGCGACCGAAGAAGTAAAAATCGAGCTGCAACAGCGTGTGTTGGGAGTTTTCCCGAATTTTTACGTGACCTACGAGCCAGACCCGGCTCCGCTTACCACGAAACTGAAATTTCAATTGGCGTGGCGATCGAGCATTGATCCGGTAACGATTGCCGGGACTGCGTTCCTGGCTGGACTCGAGCAGGCGGGTGACCAGTACCCCGAATTCGGGCAAGGCGCAGAAGGCTACGGCAAGCGCTTGGGCGCGGGTTACGCGGATGTTCTCGGATCGACGTTTTTGTCGGGGGCGATTTTCCCGGTGCTATTTAAGCAGGATCCTCGTTATTACTATCGCGGCACCGGCAGCACGCGGTCGCGATTACTGCACGCGGTAGGGAACTCCGTCTGGTGCAGGAGCGATAGCGGGAAATGGGAAGTGAACTACTCGAATATCGCAGGAGTGTTCGGGGGAGCCGCGCTGGCTTCCACATTTTATCCGACGAACAGCCCGGGAATGTTTACCTTGTCCAACGGCTTTATCAGGATGGGGGAAAGCTCACTCGGCGGCGTGATTCAGGAATTTGTCCTCCGCAAGCTCACAAAAGCCAAGCGGCATGGAGACGATGGTGCGGCGGATCTCGTGGCGACGCCGAGCAATAGCGTGGCACCGGCGAAGAAGCCGTGAGTGACTTGCGGCTGGAGAAAAATGCGTGGTGAGCGCGGCAGGATTCGAACCTGCGACCCATGCCTTAAAAGGGCATTGCTCTACCAACTGAGCTACGCGCCCACTGATTGAAAAGGGATACTGCGGCGTTCGGCATTCCCAAGACATTATACCTGTCGCGGGATTGCGTGACCGCGACCGATGCTGCTCAAGCGTCGCGAACGGCGTCCCCCATCTGCCGTCGAACTCTCTCGCAACAACGACTTCACTTTCACTTCGTGACCTCGAAGAACACGCCCAACGCCCCAGCTCCGCCGAGGGATGTGGTTCCCCACAGATTTCCATTCTCATCCATCGCCAGCCCCGAATTCGGCAGCCTCCCATCTGTAGGCCTTTGGTCCTCCCAGGCGAAGCTGTGAATGATGGTTGCCTGCCAGCCGTCTTGGGTAGGGCTCAACTCAAAAACCGTGCCCAAACCCTGGCGATTCCCTGAGAAAGTTCCGCCCTGGTAGCTCGTGCCCAGAAGATTGCCGTTGGCATCGAGTAAGAGTGGCCCGTTGGGGTTCTGGACGTCGGGGAATCCCTGAAACTGATAAAGGATCGAGAACTGTCCCTGAGAGATTTCGTATACGTAGCCGTACTGTCTACTCAGATCCCCGAAGTTGGTACCGTAAAGGTTGCCTTGGCTGTCGAGAATCACGCCGCCGTTCGGAGTTCCGGGAGTGGTGAAGGTGTAAAGAACGGTTTCCGTCCAGGTGTCGTTGCCGTCCGGAGAGAGTTGAAAGACGGTGCCGCAGTTACAGACGGAATCACCACCGAACTGCGTGGTGCCATAGTAGTTGCCGCTCAGGGGATCGAAGGTCAACCCGCCTTCAGGTGCACCTCCATCGGGAGGACCTGAGAAAGCGTGGATGACTTGCTCGGACCAGGTGCCGTTGTTGTTGGTCAGTTTGAAGACCACGCCGCAACCTTCCTGGAATCCACTGTACGCGCTGCAGGTGAACGAGCCGCCGCTATAGGTCATACCCCAGATGTTGCCCGAGGCATCAAGGGTGACGGGAGATTGGAACAGCAACTGAGGAGGAGACATTCCATGAACCCTCCCATCAGCACCGCCAGTAAAATCGTACAGGTCGGTTTCCTGGGCACGCGTGTTCAGCATGAAAATTCGCCCATTGGGCGCGGTTGCGGAGGTATCCTCGCCGTACAGGTTGCCGTTCTGGTCGGCGACTACCACCGCCTGGGGGGTACAACACCGCGTCATCAAGTGCACGCCCGTGAGCTGCGCCAGATAAAGTCCTGGACTCCCGCTACCCCCTCCGGAGAGATAACCTTTGGCTCCAACAATCAGGAAACGCGAAGAAGGCTGTCCGGTGTTGCGGTTGGCTTCAAGCTTGAGTTGGTAGGTGTAGGTCTGGGTCCAGGCACAAATGGCGAGTGCGAAAATTATGAACGATAGACGAAGTGTGGATTTCATGAGGGTTTCTCCTTCTGATCTTGTTTGGCCGAGTTTTCTTGCCCGAACTCTCTCGCCCGTGGCGGCACGGATAGTTATTTTCAAACCTCCACCGCGCATTATTGAATTACTCGAAACGGCACGTTGCTGGTGAGCACGCCGGTGGGCGTTGTGACGGTGACGTAGCCCGTGGTCGCACCAGATGGGACGGTGGCGGTGAGATAAGTGTCCGACACGACGTTGAAGTTTGCCGAGATCCCGTTGAAGGAAACGTTGGTTGTTCCGGTAAATCCTTGGCCGAGAATGCCGCCAGTCTGGCCGACTTTGCCTGCTGGGCGGACGAAGGCCACAAATGGGGCAAGGCCCATATCAAGGCTGTATACGGCCTCGTATGCCACACCGTAAATCTTGCCGTTCGTGTGCTGCATGGGTGTCGCACCAGGCCAGGAGCCGTCAATGCCGAAGTTGTAGAGGATTGAGTATTCACCATTCGGAGTAATCTGGAAAATCGTTCCACGGTTTTGAGTTCCGCCTCCAGCAGTAACTCCATAAAAGTTACCGTCCGTTGCATACAACAGTCCAGCGGTAGACGACTGCCCATCATTCGGATAATTAGGATCGCCAAAATCGTGTAATACGGTAATTGCGGATCGTGAGGTTAGTTCATATATCACCCCTACGCCGTAGGTTCCCCCATATAAGCCGCCGAGTTCTGTGGTGCCATAAACGTACCCGTTGCTTCCAAGAGCTACAGGACCCCAGGGTTCTGATCCGTCGGTCCAATCGAAGCTAAAACGACTCACGATGCCCTTCGGCGTCATCTTGAAGACGATGCCTGGCTCGAAAGGAGCCGTGCCATAAAGGCCCCCGTCGGATGCTTCAACGAAGGGCGCGAAACCACCACCTGAGGGGAATTTTCCAAGTAGGGTAAATGCACCTGATGACGAGATTCGATAAGTCGTTCCGTTATCTCGGTTATCTGAGGAGGTCATTCCATAAAAATTTCCATCTCTTCCCTCAACTGGTGGCGCATAGGGGTATGCGCCATCCTGGCCGTTGAAGTAATGAAGAGTGGTGAGGTTGCCGTTCGGGCTGATCTTGAACAAAGTCCCACATCCGTTGCAGTAGCGCTCGTTCAAGCCGCCACGCTCAGTGGCCCCGTAAAAATTGCCGTCAGAACCGAGCGTCAATCCACTCCTAGGTCCGCTCCCATCGCTACCAGAGAAGTTGTGCAATACCGTGAATTGGCCTGTCGTGCTGAGGCTAAACACGACGCCGTCGCCGGACGTACCGCCCCCTGCCGTCCCGTACAAGTTGCCATCCTGTCCCTGCGCAAGAATCTCCGGAAAACCAGCAACATCGCAAATGCACACTACGGAGTAAGTCTGTGCATTCGCAGACATCATCGTCACGGCGTAGAACGCGAGCATGACGCTCCACATTTTCCATCGATTTAGTTTCGTCATCGGAAATCCTCCGTGATGGAACCGACTTATTCTGGGTCAACTCGCTCGAGGGATTAACAAACTCGACAAGGCTACAGGTCGGGGAAACGTGCGGCTGGTCGAGCACCAGCATTATCCATCGGGCAGGGTTCGCGGTCAATAAGTTCGAAGAATTTTGGTGCCCGTTGCACAAACCGTTGCACTATTCGAGCCGACTGAGAGCCTGTCGCAGGATTGCATGATCGCGACCGATGTTGTTTTAAGCAGCGCCGAGAAAGCTTCTAGTAAAGGTCCGACTACGAATCACGGAATCACATGAAACGGCACGTTGCTAGTGAGCACGCCGGTGGGCGTGGTCACGGTGACGAAGCCGGTGGTCGCACCAGCGGGAACCGTGGCCGTGAGGTATGTATCGGAGACAACGTCGAATTGAGCGGGAGTTCCATTAAGTTCAACGCTGGTGGTTCCGGTAAATCCCTGTCCAAGAATGCCGCCTGTCTCACCAATTTTGCCTGCGGGACGAACAAAGGTCACGAAGGGACCGAGGCCAGTTGAGAGGCTGAAAACTGTGCCGCAGCCCGGCGCGTACGGCGCTTGGCAGCGGTAGTCCCCTCCGATACTGGTTGTTCCAAAGAAGGTACCGTCAGTGTGCTGATACAGCCACGAGGCTCCGGTCCCGTCCTTGCAATTTGGCTGTGAGCAAAAGCTGTAAAGAGTCGTCAGTCTGCCGGAGGGAGTGATCTGGAAGATTGTGCCCCCGTTATTGGAGCCGCCAGAAGTTGTCGTACCGTAGAAATTTCCGTCCGTTGCTTGCACCAACCCCGCGGTGGGTGTCGTGCCATCAGGGCAGTCGGGTGCGTTTGGGCAGAAACTATAAAGCGTGGTCAACACACCGTCAGGTGTGACCTTAAATATCGTGCCGCAGCCTTCCCAGTAACACGGCTCAACTCCGGAAACCCCGCCTGCCGAGGTTGTCCCATAGAAATTGCCATCGAGGGCTTGGATCAGAGCCGAGGGATTGCTGCCATCTGCGCAATTCGGTTGGCTGCAAAATTTATAAAGTGTCGTGAGTGTACCATGGGGTGTGATCTTGAATACCGTTCCGGACGTCGTACCGTAAAAGTCTCCGTCAGTGGCTTGTACTGGTCGTGTGGTAGGAAAGCAGCCGTTCCCGTCGCTGCAAGAAAAGCTGTGCAGGGTGGTCACTTCTCCTGCTGGCGTGATGTTATAGACCGTGCCCTCGTTAAAGCCTCCGCCCTCGTTTGTCGTGCTATAAAAGCTCCTATCAACCGCTTGAACCAGCGGCGCCAGTACATCAGAAGGCCCGGCACAGTCCCAGCAAAAGCTATACAACGTTGTTAGCTGAGCATGAGCGCTAACATTAAAGATAGTTCCACAACAGCCATCTTGCCCCCCGCCCGATGTAGTTCCATAGAACTTGCCGTCACTGGCCAATACCAGTCCACTCAGCGGTTGCCAGCCGTCAGCGCAATTAGGTTGTGAACAGAAATTGTGTAGCGTAACCAGTCGGCCATTTGGGGTCATTTCGAAAACTGTGCCATTTTCGTTGGGTCCGCCACTGGTTGTGCCGAATAGATTGCCGTTGGCTCCCTGCACCAAGGCTTCGTTCCCGGGGGATGCGCCGTTGTAGGAGTTGAATATCACAAGAGTTTTAAAGTTCTGAGCTTGTGAAACAATTGCCGTCCCCGCACACAGCAAAACAAGGGCGCACGTTTTACTGCAAGCTGTAAATTTCATTGTCGGGGACCTCCGTGGCGCGAGATCGTGGCAGCTGCTGGCGCAAAGGTGTGCCATTCGCAGTGGCGGCTGCATGGATGCTCTGGGTCGTGGCTTGGGTTGTCTAGGAGGGCTAGTTGTTGTCAGGCTTATTGAGCGCCTACGCGCTCTGATAATGAGTGCTATTGCGATGCCTACACCAATTGACTTCTTCTACCTCCGGTTGTC
>Ga0335073_10001934_pt1 | contig 28183 bp, 18 predicted proteins | sample Lox_Sample_22_FD_207093 | JGI IMG/M metagenome (GOLD analysis project Ga0335073, IMG submission 207093) | Soil microbial communities from Loxahatchee National Wildlife Refuge, Florida, United States - Lox_Sample_2.2 | ecosystem: Environmental > Terrestrial > Soil > Wetlands | place: USA...
TGTGAGCGACAAGATCCTGTTTGTTGATGATGAAGCGCCGGTGCTGGAGGGCCTGCAGAGGATTCTCCACCGCCGTTTCGATATCCGCACGGCCATCAGCGGCGGGGAAGGGCTGGTGACCATCGAGCGCGACGGCCCCTTCGCGGTGGTCGTTTCCGATATGCGCATGCCGGGGATGAACGGCGCCGATTTTCTCGCCGAAGTGCGCAAGCGCGCTCCGGAAACGGCGCGCATGCTGCTGACCGGGCACGCCGATCTTCATTCCGCCATCGACGCCGTGAATCGCGGCAACATCCTCCACTTCCTTACCAAGCCGTGTGAGCGTGACGTTCTCATTGCCGCGATCAACAGCGGCCTCGATCAGTACCACGCCGTGATGGCGGAGAAGGCCCTTGTTCGCAAAGGACAGCTGCTGGAGGGTTCGCGAGACCGCCTTGAGGGCGACGATTCCGGCGAGGGGGACAGCTTTGTGAGCCCTGCCGGGCTCCCGGGAGCGGCCGACGCAAGAAAATATCTGGAACCTCTGGTCGGCTCCGATGCTCAGTGTTATGTCGTGCTGTTCGGATTGCGAGCCCTGGCCAGAATCGAGAGCCACTACGGAGAAAGCGCGGCGGGCGAATACCTGCGTGCCATTATCGGATTTCTGCAGCAGACGCTGCAGGCCGGTGACCGGCTATTCCACTGGCGGCGCGACGTGCTGATGGCCGTCCTGCACCGGCAAATCGCTCCCGCCGCCGTTCGCATGGAAATGGAGCGCCTGCTCGCCGATGCCCGGGGCTATGTCATCGAGGTCCGTGGCGGCCCGGCCATGTTCGCCTGCCTCATCACGTTTCACCTTCTGCCGGTCATCAAGTTCGCCGGCCTCGGCGAACTGGCGGTTGCGTGTGAAACCCACATCACCGGCCGCGTGCCCGAGCCCGCAGGAGTGTCCTGACCATGACCGCGCGACAGACCTTCGGCGGCCTGCCGCCGCACCGCGCCGATGTCTCTCTTTCCGCCCCCGCGGAGCCCGGCGATCGGAGTTCGGCCACGACCATCCCCGAAACGAAAGCGGGAGTCGCGGCTCCATCGCCTCAGGCTGGCCGCGATATCCTCTGGTGCGACAGTGCCGAGGATGCCCTGCGCCAGTTGCGGGAGCGTCTCGACGTCATCTTCAAGGGAGTCGAGACGGGCATTTTCCTGATCGACCCGGAGTCGCACCGCATTGTGGACGCGAACCCCGTGGCGCTGTCGCTGGTCGGCGCCTCCATCGAAAAAGTGCGCGGCGCGGTCTGCCACAAATTCGTCTGTCCGGCGGATACGGGCCGTTGCCCGGTCACCGATCTTGGTCAAACCGTCGACAACTCTGAACGCGTCCTGCTCACCAGCTCCGGCGAACGGCGCGACATCATCAAAACGGTGCGCCCCGTCGACATCGACGGGCGCCCGCACCTGCTTGAGAGCTTCCTCGACATCTCCGATCGCAAAAAGGCCGAGGAAAAGCTGGCCGAGAAGTCCGCCTATCTGAACACGCTGTTCGAGATCAGCCCGCTGGGCATCATCGTGCTCGACAGGGATGGGCGGATTCAGATGGCGAACAGCGCATTCGAGCAGCTGTTCGAGCATTCTCGCGACCAGTTGCAGGGCGCGTGTGTGTCGGAGTTGCTCGCTCCCGAAGAACTTGCCGCCGAATCGCGAAGCCTTATTGAGACCTGTCTAAGCGGAAGCAGCGTCCACTTCATCACGCGGCGAATGCGGCGCGACCAAACACTGCTCGATGTGGAGATCAATGCGGTTCCCCTTGAGGTGCCTGGCAAGCCTCCGGGCGTGCTGGCCCTGTACCACGACGTCACCGTGCGGGCCCGAACCGAAGAGGAGATGGCCGAGCGCCACCGTCTGGCGACGCTGGGCGCGGAAGTCGGCATTGCGCTGGCCGGCGCTGTGAATCTATCGCAGGGTATCGAAGTCTGCGCAACCGCTCTCGTGCGGAACATAGAACTTGCGTTCGCCCGTATCTGGATTCTGAATCCCGATTCGGGCACGCTTGAACTGCGGGGGTCTGCAGGCGATTTCTCTCCGGACGATCGCGAAGTGCGCGAGGCTTTCGGGATCGACCGCCTGGCTGCCTGCGGCGAGCCGCAATTCTGCGCTCCCGTGAGCGAGGGACCCGGCTCCGGTCCGGGCGTGGGCGCGGGCCTTGAGGGGTTCGCCGCGCTGCCGCTGCGTAATGGCAACCAAACTCTTGGCGTGGGCGCGGTATTCGCGCGCCATCCGCTTACGGAGGCTTCTCTGCAGGCTCTCGAGTCGACGATGCACAGCCTCACGCAGTTCATCGAGCGCCAGCGGGCCGAAGCCGGCCTTCGGGCGTCAGAAGAGCGCTATCGCGACCTGTTTGAGAACGCGAGCGATCCGGTCTGCACGCTCGACCTGGAGCTCCGTATCACGTCGCTCAACCGCCTTGCCGAGTGCACCCTTGGCTATTCCCGCGAAGAGGCCAGAGGACTCGGTCTGAGCGAACTCGTCGAACCGGATCAGTGGCAGCGCATCGTTTCGGCCTTTACTCGCCTTGCCAACGGCGAGCGTCCGGAGAAATTTGAACTCGATATCCGCAACCGGGAGCGCCGGCGTGTCAGGCTCGAAATCAATCCCCGCCTCATTCGCCGCGATGACGAAGCCACGGAGATTCAGTGCATCGCCCGCGATATCACCGGACGGGATGTGGCGGAGATGGAACTCCGCCAGGCGCAAAAGCTGGAGTCGGTTGGGCGCCTTGCCTCCGGCATCGCCCATGAAATCAATACCCCCATGCAGTTCGTCGGCGACAACGTTCGCTTCCTGCACGACGCCTTCGGCGATCTGCGCAGTTGCTTCGCCGCCATTCAAGGTTCCATTCCGGCCTCCGACGCGGACGATGCCGGTCCGTTCACTGAATTCCGCCGCCTCGCGCAGCAGATCGATATGGATTACCTGTTACGCGAGATTCCTGAGGCCCTGGAGCAAACCCAGGATGGCGTCGAGCGCGTGGTGACCATTGTCCGTGCCCTGAAGGAATTCGCGCATCCAGACAGCAAGGGCGTAGCGCGCGCCGACATGAATAAGGCCCTGCTCAACACTCTCACCGTCGCGCGCAACGAGCTGAAATATGTGGCCGACGTCGAAACCGATTTTGGCGATTTGCCCCCCGTACTCTGCAGCCTGGGCGATATGAATCAGGTCTTTCTCAACCTGCTGGTCAACGCCGCCCACGCCATCGGCGACGTCGTCCGCGGCACCGAGCAGAAAGGCAAAATCCGGATACACACGGAAAAGCAGGGCGCCAGGGTGCTGGTTGCGATCTCCGATACCGGCAGCGGCATTCCCGAGAACATACGCGAGCGCATCTTCGATCCATTCTTTACCACCAAGGAAGTGGGTCGTGGAACCGGCCAGGGCCTGGCTATCGCCCGCTCTGTCGTGGAGCGCCACAAAGGCACTCTCACGTTCGAGAGCGAAGTCGGCCGGGGCACTACCTTCTTCATTTCTCTTCCGGTCGAGAGCGCCTGATTCCCGGCAAGAAACCCCGGAGCGTTCCCGATCTCGCGGCTTGCCTTCGCAGCAAACAGATCCTGAGCATCGGCATCAGAGAGAGGCGGAGGATCGCTCTGCGCCAACGGTCAAGATTCCGAGAACGCTCAGCAGGTTGGATTCAGGCCGGGACTTCAAAAGGGGGAATCTGCAGCGACATCTCTGTTGTCGAAGGGAACTGATCGACCTGGTCCGACGGCGGCAGGAAGTCAGCCACTGGTCAGAGTTCCGAGGAGATAAACCGAGGCTGAGCACATCTAGGGCGACACTCCTTTCGTCTTCCCGGCAGTGTCGGAATCAACCTCGCAGAGATGCGAATCAACACCACGCAAGGACTCCGGTACGGTGAGTCCAGCTTTTGCGAGAAGGGCGAGGAACCGCGGGTCCTGATGGAAGGAGTCGTAGAGAGGGTTCACCGCGATCTGCAAAACGTAGCGGTCATGCGATGCGACGAGCTGCTCGAGCTGTGCCAGCGCCTGGTCGCGGTCGCCGGCGCAGGCATACCACTCCGCGGGAATGAAGTCGTTCCACTGCGCCGTGCCGCGCTTCGTCCTGATGGCATTGAGACGGAGCAGCGCATAGGCGCGGATTCCCCGGGTGCGCAGAACCTCGAGGCCCTTGTCTTCGAGGCGCACACGTTCATCGTCGTTCTGCAAAATCGCCATTTGCCGCCACTCTTCGATCGCGTCGCGATAGCGGCCTGCCTGGAAGTAGGTCCACGCCATCGTGTTGTGCGCGAGAGGGAGGTTCGGCAGGAGGGCGAGATACGTTTTCGACGCGGCCAGCGCCTGCTGATTGCGGCGAGCGAATCCCCCAACCAGACCTTCCATCGCGTACACCGCCGGCCAGTGCGGGTTCTCCGCGTGCGCCAGCGCGATTTGCTGCATGCCCTCGTCAAATCGGCCGCGCTCGACCAGGAGCACCGCAAGCCAGTCGTGGTAATCGGCCTGGGTCGAATCGAGCTGAATGGCATAGCGCATCTCTGATTCTCCCTGAGCGAAGTTCCAGTCCTGCGCATAGTAGGCGAAACCGAGCACGGCGTGAGCCTGGGCGATGACCGGATCGAGCTGGATCGCTTTCCGCGCAAACTTTTCCGCTTCGAGAAGCGGCCGATCGCCGGGAGCAGTATTGTAGGGGCTCAGTTTCAGATAAGCAGCAGCCATCGCCGAGTAGGCAGCGGCGAAGTTTGGGTCACGCGCGATCGCCTGCTGAAAGGCCGTAATCGCCTCATGCAGGGAGTTCGGATCGCGCGGGAACATCAAATACGTTCCCTGCAAATAGAATTCGTACGCCCTGGAATCGTTGGTGCTGCCCTTAATCGCCTGCACCGAGGGCGCGCCCGATTGCAGGTAGTAGAAAACGTCGCGCTGCAGGCGTTCGCGGATCGATGGGAAATCCTGGGCTGTGCCGCTGTATTCGAACGAGGCCAGGTGAATCGCGTCGGAGGCCCGCACCAGTTCGAACTTGAGGTCGTATCCGTCGCCCTGGCGGGCCATGGAGCCCAGGAGAAGGTCGTCAAGTTTCAATTCCTGGGAGAGGCGAGGAATATCGAGCATGCTGGTGCGCGAGGCATCGAGAGCCCCGGCTGCGCAGACCTGCACGCGGGGCAGGCGCGACATGGCGTCGCTTAACGAGAGACGAAAGCTTTCGCCGAGATCTCGCGCCAGGGCATCGCCGTTGACCTGGAGCGGCGCAATCCCCAGGCGGGTGGCGTGCAGCACCGGCAGGGCACGATGGGAGCCAGCCAGCCACGCGGCGCCTCCGGCGAGAATGACGAAGGCTCCACAAATCCCCACCCAGCGCAGCCAGGGATGATCCGAGGCATTCCCGGATCGGCTCTGATGGTCAGGCTCGATCTCCTGACGCTCAGCAATTGGATCGGCCACTGGAGCCGACGGCGAATCGCTCTGGGGGAAGTTCGCGGGTTCCGGGGGAGCCGCAGGCTCCGCAGCCGGTGGGGCAGTCGCCGGGGAAAGGGAAATTTCCGTAACTTCTCCGCGAAAGCTGTATCCCCGCTTGGGAATGGTCTGGAGAAACTGCGGATTCCGGGGATCGTCGCGCAGAGCGTTGCGCAACCGGTTGACAGCAACGTTGATGCCCTGGTCGTAGTCGAGGAATTCCTCATTCGGCCACAGAACGCGTCGCAGTTCCTCCCGGCTTACGAGCGTGTTCGCTCGCACCAGCAGGATCTCCAGGAGGCGTGCCGATTGCTCGGGCAGGTGCCAGCCACGATTCCTGCGGGTGAGGGTTCCCGTTTCAGCCTCAAATATAAATTCGCCGAACGCGAATTTCCGACTGCCCATCGCTCCTGTTCTCGCGCCCGATGGAGGGCCCAATGGCCGGCCGCGCAACACCTCTGCGCGCAGTCTACCACGGTCCGAAAGGATCTCCGCTTCCCAGTCCCAGGATCTCAATTCCATCAGATATAAGAAAATGCATGGTTTATCTCGTTAGGAAATGTTTAGAAAATGAAAACCCCCAATACATTGTTTCACCAGTCAAGCCGCCTTACGCTGATCCACCTCCGGACAACTGAGCGAAATCGGTGCGTTGATTTTTCCAGGCCCGCCCAGGCGTCCGGCCGGTACGGGCTCCCTTCCGGACTTACCTAGCAGGATGGCAAATGGTATTCGGCGTATTCCCCAGGATGTGTTCATCAGTTCCCCGGTTGCTGACCGTAGCCGGGATCGTCGTTGCTGCCTCCCTCCCCCTCACCGTCCTGTCGCAGTCGCCGCCTTCCCTGGCGGTGAACCGCGTGACGCAGCCGATGGACGAGAGCCAAAGGGTCGTTCTCGGCGGGAACATCCATCCCCTCGCTCGTCGGGAGTTTGACCAGGGCGCGGCTCCGGCCTCGACGCTTACGGGCAGCATCCGCCTGATCCTCCAGCGCAGCGCCGTCCAGCAGCGCGCCCTCAATCAATACCTTTCCGACGTTCAGAATCCTCACTCCACCAGCTATCACCAGTGGCTCACTCCCGCGCAGTACGGCTCCGCCTTTGGGCTGACGGATTCCGACTTGCAGTCGGTGGAGACCTGGCTAACCAGCCACGGCTTTTCGATCCGGAAGGTATCTGCGGCCCGGAACGTCATCGAGTTTTCGGGCAACTTCGGCCAGGTGGAGAGTGCCTTCCATACCGGCATGCATATCTTTATCGTGAATGGCGAGCGCCATTACGCGAACATCTCCGATCCGCAGATTCCGGCCGCCCTGGCCCCGGTAATCGCGGGCGTCGCCTCGCTCAATGACTTCCATCCAGAATCGCAGGCGGAACTGGGGGCGACGGGCCATTTCAATCCGTCCACTCGGCGGATTCAGCCGGATTTCACCCTCTTTTCCGGTTCAACGCCGTACCTATTCGTCGATCCCGCCGATGCCGCGACTATCTATGACACTCCGAACGCGACCCTGAACAGCGCCTACAAGGGAACGTCGTACAACGGCACCGGCGTGAACATCGGAATCGCGGGCGATTCGAACATCGTGATGCAGGACGTGACCAACTACCGCGTCGGCTTCCTGAATGAAACCGCGGCTACGGCGAACGTACCAACGGTCGTTGTGGATGGGGCCGATCCGCTGATCAATGGCGACGAAGGCGAAGCGTTGCTCGACACGGAGGTCTCCGGCGGCATCGCGCCAGGGGCGAAGGTTTATTTGTACATCTCGGCGGACAGCGACCTCCAGTCCGGCTTGTTCAACGCGATCTTCCGAGCCGTTGACGACAACACCGTCAGCATTCTCAACATCAGCTTCGGCGCGTGTGAAGCGGCGCTCGGTGAAGGGGGGAACGCCGCGCTGTTCGAGGTGGAACAGCAGGCGGCTGCCCAGGGAATCAGCGTGACGGCTGCGGCCGGCGACAGCGGCTCGGCAGGTTGCGACGCCGACAGCGAGACGCAGGCCACGCAGGGTTTTGGCGTCAACGGCTTCGCCTCGACGCCATGGGCGATGGCGGCGGGCGGCACCGATTTCGATGTGCTCGCCAACAACTTCACGCAATATGTGCAGGATTCGTCGGGTGGTGAGCTGACCGATGGCGCGCCTCCATACTGGGGTACCGCACTCTCATACATCCCTGAAGAGCCCTGGAACGACTCCACCGCGAATAACGGCGACCTAAGCAACAATTCTGCGCTGCTGAGCGGTGGGGTATCCGACATCGTGGCAGGCGGCGGGGGCGCCAGCAGTTGCGCCACCTCCACGTCGACGGCCTGCACGGGGGGATACGTGAAGCCGGCCTTTCAGTCTTCGCTTACTCCGACGGACGGCGTGCGTGATGTGCCCGACGTCGCCTTCCTTGCGGGCAACGGCTTATATGGAGCCGTCTGGCTCGTGTGCGCCGATCATGGCCAGCCCGGCGTTGGCACGGACAGCGACGTGAGCGATTGCGCAACGACCGACGGGCAGTTCACCAGCCAGAGCAGCTTCAGCGGTTACGGTGGCACCTCGGCAGCCGCTCCGGCGCTCGCCGGCATGCTGGCTCTGGTGGAGCAGAAGACGGGTTCGCGTCTGGGCCAGGCGGATACGGTGCTCTATCAACTAGCCTCCTCGAACTACGCGACGGTTTTCCACGACGTGACGAGCGGCAACAACTCCGTCGTGTGCGCGACGGGAACGCCCGACTGCGGGAGCAACAATTTCCTGACTGGCTATAACGCGGGAACGGGATACGATCAGGCGTCAGGTCTGGGCAGCGTCGACGCAGCGCAGATGGTGAACATGTGGGACAGCGTCAGCCTGGCCTCGACATCCACGGCATTCACCATCAACGGATCCACCGCGCCGGTGAATGTAACGCACGGTACAACCCTGACCTTTGCGGCAAACATTAGCCCCGCGACCGCAACCGGAGCTGTGGCGGTGGTGGACACGGCTAACGAAACGGTCGGGGGCACGCAGGCCGGCCCGCAAAACAATGGACAGATCTCGATTCCGCTGACGGGCGGAGCAGGTTCCACGCCGTACAACGGATTGCCCGGAGGGACGTATACCGTCTATGGGCAATACAGCGGCGACACGAAGGACGCAGCGAGCACCTCGAGCCCGGTCATTCAGGTAACCATTTCTCCCGAAGCCAGCACGACCGGGCTCACCGTCAACGCTTACAGCGGCGCGTATACCGCGGGCGTGGGCAACGCGCAGCTCAGCAACCTCACCAGCGTGCCGTACGGGGCATACATCTTTGCCGATGCGCAAATCTACGGCAAAGCCGAAGGCGCCAGTTCGCAGGGAATCGCCACCGGCACGGTAAAGATGAGCGATGGCAGTTCGGTGCTGGCGTCGAGCCTCGCGGTTACCTCGGGCAATCAGGTTTCCTACGGAACCCCGAGCGCTTCCTATCCCGCTGCTTTCGGTGTAGGGACGCACAGCATCGTTGCGACCTACTCCGGCGATGCGAGTTACAACGCAAGTTCCAGCACGGCCGTTCCTTTCACCGTCGTGAAAGACGGGACCACCGTCAGCGTCTATCCAGCGAAAGCGGCGATCGATTCGCAGGCATCGGATGTGATTCAGGTGGTTGTGGATACGACCAGCGCCGGCTCCGAGCCCACCGGAACCGTCACCGTCACGGCGAACGGAGGGACGATTGGAACGCTGACGGGCGGCTACCTGCAGGGAGCATCGTCGACGACCGGCGCCGATGAGATCATCGCGCAGCTGACCGTCAACGGCACGGCGCTGGCTGCCGGCGCCAATACCATCACGGCGACCTACAGCGGCGATGGCAACTACACGGGGTCGAGCGGAACGGGATCGGTCACGGTGTCTGAGTCAGCGTTCAAGCTGAGCAACAGCGGAGCCATTTCCATCGCACCGGGCGCAACCACTGGCAACACCGCTTCCATTACGGTCACGCCGTCGAATGCGTTCGTCGGTGTGGTCAACCTCACGTGCGCCATCACGACGGCGCCTGTGGGGGCAACTTCGCCGGCGACGTGCAGCGTGCCCACGACGGTTAACATCACGGGAACCGCGGCGGTATCGGCCACGGTGACTGTGAGCACAAGCGCCTCAACGACGCCTGGCGCCTACGCGGCCACGGTGACAGGCGTGGATGCTACGACGGGCAAGATCAGCTCGGCAACGGTGGTGAGCGTGACCGTGACGGGAACAACGACACCTGCCGGGTTTGCGGTGAGCAACAGCGGAACCATCACCGTCAATCCGGGCGCATCGGCAGGGAATACGTCGACCATCACAGTCACTCCCAGCGGTGGCTTCACGGGAACCGTCAACCTCTCCTGTGCGGTTACGACGACTCTGACGAATCCGACGGCTCCGCCAACCTGTAGTCTTCCTGCTTCGATCACTGTTACGGGAGCGGCAGCCGCAACCGCGACGCTTACCGTGAACACGACAGCGGGGACGACGGCGCTGAATCAGCCGCTTCGCTTCGGAGTTCCTGGAACCCTGCTCGCCGCGATGTTCTTCTTCGGTTTTCCCAAACGACGTCGCTGCTGGGCAGGATTTCTCGCTCTCTTCGTCGTCGCAGCCACGATGGGCGCCGTCGGCTGCGGCAGCTCCGGAGGCTCGGGGGGCGGTGGCGGAACGACCGGCGGCACTACCGCCGGAACCTACACGGCCACGGTGACGGCCGTCGATGCCGCCACCGGCAAGATCACTGCAACCAGTGCGGTCACAGTCGTCGTGAACTGATCCATCGTGCAACCGTCCGGCGCGTTTGCTGCGGAACCGGCCAGAGCCGGGCCGCAGAGGACGCAGATCAGCAACCCATCATTTTCCTGAACCAGCGAGGCCAGCGTGATGAAGAAAATCAGTTTCCTGCTTTCCGCCGTTCTCACCCTTGTCCCGGCGGGCGCGATGGCTCAGACCATCGGCCGCAAGATCGCCTCACCCGCCCTGCACCATGCAGCGGCTGCGCCGACGGCTACGCCGCACACGCCGCTGGAACGCTGGTTCCTGCCGGAGATTCGCAAGCGGATCGCCGAGCGGGCCGGGCACGCGTTGCCGGCCGTCACCTCTCGCGCAGCGGATACGGGCCTTTCGACCAGCCCACCGAATTTTGGCGGCTATCTCACTGCTCCCTACTATCCGACCCGGACCACCGCCTCTTGCATCGCCGATCCGTACAACTGCGGAGTTGCCGCCGCGCTGACAGCCGATTACGACAAGGACGGCAAGCCGGATGTGGCTGTGATGCAGTACGACGGCACGCTCAATGTGCTCCTCGGCAACGGCGCCGGCGGTTTTGCGGCTCCTGTCGCCTACAGCAATCCCAATGTGTCCACTACCGAAATCGCGGAGGCTTTCGCGGCGGATATCAATAACGACGGATATGCAGACATCGTTGCGTATGACCAGGGAAACAACGCGCTCCTCGTCTGGCTGAACCAGAAAAACGGCACGTTCGCCGCACCCGTTGCGACAAACATGACCTACAACTTCGGCAACATTGCCGGCATCGCGGTCGGCGACGTCAATGGTGACGGCAATCCCGACATTGTGACGGTGGCCGTCAACAACATCTCCGTCACGAATTCCGCGGTCACCGTGCAGACCTGGCTGGGAACCGGAAGCGGAACCTTCGCCGCTCCCACGACGGCCCTCACGCAGACCTTCACCGTAGCGGCGCAGGCGGAGTTCTCCGGCAATCTCGCCATCACCCTCGGCGATCTGAACAAAGACGGCAAGCTCGACGTCGCGGTGGAGATGGAGGAGTACACCTCCAACAACACGGGCCTCATTGTCGCCACGACCGCGCTCGGCAATGGCGACGGCTCCTTCGCGCCGCTCAACATCAACATCCCGATCTCCGCTCCGTTTACCGGAACCGGCTTCTTTTTTGTCATGAGTTCCGCAGGGGTGCAGATCGTCGATCTCAACGGCGACGGCAATCCCGATGTCGCAATCGATGCGAACTCTCCGGGTGCGGGGGCGTATCTGGAAGTCGCGCTCGGCGATGGCAAGGGCGGATTCACCTCCTCGGTGCAGTCGCAGAATGTGGCCGCGGCCAACCAGATTGTTTATGCGGACGTGAACGGCGATGGCATTCCCGACCTGGTGCTGGATAACGGCACGCTGGAGGTCTGGAGCGGCAACGGCGACGGCACCTTTACGCTGCAGCCTGCCGGCAACGAATACATTCTCGACGGGGGCAATGGCCAGGGCCTCGCGCTGGCTGACTTCAATGGCGACGGCAACGTCGACATTGCGCAGCTCGGCGGCGATTACAAGCAGCTCTCGTTTTTTGCCGGCAATGGGAAGGGCTCGTTTATCGGCGCGCCGGCGCTGTCTTCCACGACCGACGCCCAACCGGCGCCGCTCTACATTGAGCTGAACGATGTGGCCGACGTGCAGGGGAAAGGCTTCACGAGCGCCCTCTACGTCGACTACTCGGGAGCGAGCCCCACGGTGGTGACGGGCGTGAGCGACGGCAAAGGCAACTTCAAATACGTCACGGGGCTGTCGTCGACGGCCTTGCCCAATATCGGGTTTCTGGAGCCAGTGCAAGCGGACTTTAACGGCGACGGGATGCAGGATCTTCTGATCGTCAACGTCGATGCCACGATGGAGATGACGTATGCGCTTTCCAACGGCGACGGGACGTTTAAGACGCCCGTGTCGCTGGGGCTGCCCAACCTCGACTGTCTGGTGAATTACGCGGCGACCGGCGATCTGAACGGCGACGGCCTCACGGATATTGTGGTGGCTTACCCAGGCGACGCGTCCTGCGGCGGCTCCGATGGCACGCCTTCGGGCTACTTTGTCATCCTGGGCAAAGCCGGAGGAACATTTGCAGCGCCGGTTTTCAACCCGTATGGTTCGCAGCTGTATTCGGTCACGATCGCGGACATGAATGGGGACGGCGTCCCGGATCTGCTGCTCGACGATGCTCCGTTCCAGGCGGGCGGCACTTTCGCAGTGGATCTGCTGCCCGGCAACGGCGACGGCACGTTTGGCTCCGGAGCCAGCGTCAATTCAAACTACCTCGTCAGCCAGGTGATCGCCGGCGATTACAACGGGGACGGCAAGCCCGATCTGATTCTCTTCACTGAAGGGGAGCAAACCGATCAGGACTATGACACGACCGCGGGCATCCTGCTCATGCCGGGTAACGGTGACGGATCCTTTGGGGCGACGGAGGAGATCGGAACCGGCAACTTCTTCCTGAACGGCGCGCTGGTTGACGTGAACGGGGACGGGATTCCCGATCTGGTGGCCGCTCTCTACAACACGATCGGCCAGCCTGACACCTACTACGGCCTCTCGACCATGCTGGGCAAAGGCGGCGGATCTTTCGCCAATCCGGTGAACGTGCTCGAGTCGCTCGATTCCGAATTGCCTTTCGCTGGCAACTTCTACTCCGACAACGCACCCGACTTCATCGTCTCGACAGCTTATGGAACCGCACTGTATCTGGGACAGGGCGGCGACAGCATCGCGCTTGCCGGTTCCGGATCGAGCATCGCTTTCGGCGCGGCGGAAACGCTGACGGCCACGGTGGCGCAGTCGATGCCGAGCCGCCCGACGCCCACGGGAACAGTTTCGTTCTACGACGGAACTACGCTGCTGGGATCCGCCGCGCTGAGCAGCGGAATTGCAACCTTCGACACGTCGGCTCTGGCCGTCGGAACGCACAGCATCACGGCGGTCTACAGCGGCAGCTCCAGCTTCAACCCGGTAACCTCGTCTGCCGTGGGGATTACCGTCACTTCGGTGACGCCAGCCTTCACGCTGGCGGCGAGCCCCACGTCGATGAACCTGACGCAGGGACAGACCGGCACGGCAACGCTGATGCTGAGCGCCAACTCGACTTTCAGCGGATCCGTGAGCCTGGCCTGTTCCGGCGCGCCCACCGATGCCAGTTGTGCGGTTAACCCAACCAGCGTCACGCTCACACCTGGCGGGCAGGTGTCGGCGACGCTGGTCCTCGCCACGACGACAGCGAGGTCTGCTGTCAGCGAGCCTGCCACTCCCTGGTCGAAGTCATCGGGTGTGCTGGCTTGCGCGGCCATGTTGTGGCTATTCTCCGGCCGGCGTTCGCGCAAGAAGCTGCTGCTGGTGCTTTCGCTCGCGGTGCTGACACTCTCGGGGTTCGCTCTCAGCGGCTGCGGCGGGAGTTCGATACCGACGGCGCAGAAAGGCAGCTACACCCTGACCGTCACGGCGACCCCGTCGGGAGGATCAGGGAGCGCACAGACGGCAACTTTGACAGTTGCCATTCAATAACCACAAGCCGGCGCTGCGAGAGCATCCGCAGCGCCGGAATCTGAACGATTGCTGTTCATCCGGTGGAATGCTGAGAAACTGACTTTGCAATCTCGCTGGCTCATCGAACAGCATGGGACTTGTGCGGCCAACTCAAAGGCAACGCCGGCCCCGCACCTGAACGCAAGAGTTTTCCCCAAACAGAGCGGCCCGCTTGCGCCGGATTCCGAGGCCCTGAGTTGCTCAAGTTCGGCGGCTTTTGAGGAAAGCAGAGTATCCTCCGCAATGCGTGCCTGGGGCGCGCTTGAGTCGGACTCAGGGTGGCAAGACCGGACTCTGCGATCTGCAGGGAAACCTAAGTTGTTGAAGGGATTTTGGTGGACCTGGTCGGGATCGAACCGACGACCTCTTCCATGCCATGGAAGCGCGCTCCCAGCTGCGCCACAGGCCCACTGGCGGGACTATCTTATTTTCATGGAGCAGGAGCGATTCGTCAACGAACGCGCAACGAAGTCCGCTGCGCGCGCCTGGACCTCACAGCTGCCCTCGAAGGCGAATGCACAGTCAGCCGTGCAACCGAAGGCGCGTCCCCAGCATCGTGCTTCCCATATGCCCTCCCTTCGCGTCTCGTTCGCTGCGGCGCTGACCGCTCTTTGCGTCTCAGCGACCGCCCAAACCACCGCGCCCGGCGTGCCTGCGCCCGTATCCACCGGGCGTGCGCCGCTTTCCGACTCAGTGCGGCCCGCGCTCGCGCAGGTCGCTCAGACTCTGAACACAGTCAATACTCGCCGATGGAAGGCCCCCCAGCCGGTACGCGACGAGGCTGACGGAGACATCAACTCCATCCAGCGCGATCTCAACGGCACGCTGGCGGGACTTCTCCAGCAGGCCGACGCTGCGCCCGGCTCCGTGCCCGCCGCGTTCGCCGTCTATCGCAATCTCGACGCGCTCTACGACACGCTGCTCCGCGTCGTCGAAACGGCCGAGCTCGCCGCACCCGAAAATGAGGCCGGGCAGCTGGAGTCCTCGCTCCGGAGCCTTGAAGGCGCGCGCAGCAATCTCGGAGATACCGTCTTCACCGGCGCGCAGGCGCAGCAAACCGAGCTCGTGCGTCTTCGCACCGCTATTGCCGCCGGTGCTGCCGAGGCGAGGAGCCCCGTCAAGACGGTCGTCGTCAACGACGGTCCGGCGACCCACACCACGGCCACGCATCACAGACGGACGACAAGCGCTACGAAGAAGCCTTCGTCGGGCTCCGCTTCGTCGTCGAGCTCCGGCTCGCAGTCCCAGTCATCCAAGCCGAACGCAGGCACCGCGATCCCTCAGTAAGCCCGCTATCTTCTCACCCGCCGGGAACCCTGGCGCGCCTTCCCGTGTCTAAAAAGGCAGAGTGAGCGAGGCACTTGAACCCGGGTGACGCCCGGTACGTCTAACAGCGTGCCGGGTTCCGGGACAGCCGAGCCGGAGGGGCAGTTTTCCTGCTAGGCTGAAAGGAGCAAGGCACTTGGCGCAGGCAGGCACGGCCGTGGGCAATCTGGCAGGGGTCATTGGCGTTCATCCCGAAGAAGCTGCGGTCATCGAGCAGCTGAAGGCGGGGTCTGACGAAGCCTTTGCCTGGCTCATCGCCCGCTACCAGCAGCCCCTTTACAGTCTGATCTATCGGATTCTGCCTAATCCCGTCGACGCCGCCGACGTTACCCAGGACGTCTTCGTTAAGGTCTTCCGCGGCATCAGCCGCTTCAACGGCGATGCCAGCCTGCGCACCTGGATCTATCGCATCGCGCTGCACGAGGCCCTCAATCAGCGCCGCTGGTGGTCGCGCCACCGCCGCAACGAGGTCGCCATTGAGATCGACGGAAACGAGCCGCATCTTTGCCTGATCGAGACCCTCGAGGACCGGCAGGAATCACCCTTCGATGCCGCGGCGCACTCTGAGATCGCGGCCCGGGTCGGAGCTGCGCTCCGCGAGGTCCCGGAGCCGTTTCGCACGGTGGTTGTCCTGCGCGATATTGAGGGTTTTGGCTACGAAGAGATCGCAGAGATCCTGAATGCCCATCTGGGCACGGTCAAGTCGCGCCTCATGCGTGGGCGCGCGCACCTTAAGAGCCTCCTGGCGCCGTTCATGGAAGCAGCGAGCCAGAGGCCTTCTCCGTCGCCGGCGATTCCTGCTTCCCCTGCCTGCTCATCCGAGGAGGCTCTATGAGCGTTTGCTCTGCGGTTCGCGCGCAGTTTTCCGACTATCTCGATGGGAACCTGACCGGCGTGGCGATGCAGTCTGTGGCCGGCCATCTGGAAGGCTGCTCCGCGTGCGCCGCCGACTTCGGCCTTTGGCGCCAGTCGCAGCAGGCGCTGGCCAATCTCGAGCCGGCGCGGCCTCCGGCGGACCTCGCTCTGCGCATCCGCGTCGCCCTCTCGCAGGAGCAGGCGCGCACGGCAAAGAACTTCTTCGCCACGTGGAAAGTCCGCTGGGAAAATACTGTCGCACCGTTCCTGCTGCAGGCATCCGCGGGACTTGCCAGTGCCGTCGTCCTAATCGGTACCCTTACCTTCCTCATCGGCGCCTTCGCCGCACCCGAACCGGCCAATGCCACAGACGAGCCTCTCGGCATGGCGTCGGGGCCGCACTTTCTCTATTCGACTCTCGAAACCGACGCCGGAACGGTCTCCCGCAAGGGCAGCCCGGTCACGGTGGAGGTGTTCGTTGACCCGCAGGGCCGCGTGTACGACTACGACATCGTGTCGGGCCCCGCCGATCCCGCGACTCGGGCCGGGCTCGAGAGCCTGCTCCTGACCAGCGTCTTCCTTCCGGCGACCACGTACGGACAGCCGGTGAAGGGCGTCGCGCTGCTCACATTCTCTGACGTCTCCGTCCAGGGATAGAACTCGGGCGGCCTGATGAGCCGATTCTGCAGAGGTTCATCGGCAGGAGTGAGCTTTGCGCGGGGCAAAACAAGCCTGCGTCAGCTCTTTCGCAGCGCCTGGGCTGCCGCGGAGGGTTGCGTCTTCGCGGCTTTCGTCGGAATGCACGCCGCATCAACTTGCAAGGGCCGGTTGGCCGCCGGCTGCAGTTGCTGCCCAGGGGGTCTCCAGCTCTGCACGACAAATCTGGCAGAGCATCCACTGCAGAGCCAGATGTAGCGCCCGCGCCGTTCCTCGCCTTCAGGAGCGAGGTCCTCGATCCAGTACAGAGTTCCGCTGCGTAAATAGTCTGATTCCATGGAACATTCCGGATTTGCGCAATGCATAGCGCCCTCGAGTCGACGTCGACCGAAGGAAAGAGGAACCCGTGCGACCTCGCGCAGTGGCAGCCTCGTCCAGTTTTCGGTCCGGATTGAAGTTTCAGTCGGCGCTTTGCCGCTAAGGAGAGGAGGGAGGTGTCGGCAAGGGCGAGACTAAGATTCGCTGCCCAAGGATGGCCATCCCGAAGACCGATGTCTGTGATTTGCGTCACAGACGTCGACGACGGCCCTGACGCCGGGAACGAGCAAACACACTCGGCAACGAGGAACGAGAAAGCAGAAAGCTGTTCTTACGCCGCCCCATGCCGGATTGCCAGCAGCGTCACATCGTCGAGTCCCGGTGTCGCGCCGGCAAACCGCCGCAAATCCTCGAGGCACGCGCTCACTACTCCGGCTGCGCAAGACGATGGACGCTGCACCACATCCCGCACTCGCTCCACGCCATACTCTCCATCCTCGCCCGCCGCCTCCGAGAGCCCATCCGTATAAAGGAACAGCAAATCCCCGACACCGAGCCGCAGCTGCGCCGCTCCAAACTCCGCGTCCCGAAACATTCCCAGCGGAAACCCGGTCGACTCCAGGAGCCGCGCTCCTCCTCGTTCCACGGCGATCACCGGCAAATGTCCGGCGCTGAAAATCTCCACAGTGCCGTCTGCCTCGGCCCGCCCGCATACCAGCGTCGCGTATTTCCCGGCGAGCCCGCTGTCACACAGAAAGCGGTTGATGCGCACCATAATCTCCGCCAGCGGCAGCCCCATCCCGATCAGGCTTCGAAAGAGAGCGTGCAGCTGTGTCATCCGCATCGACGCAGCCACGCCTTTTCCCGCCACGTCGCCCAGCATGAAGAAAAGCTGTCCCTGGCAGGGATACAGGTCGCAATAATCCCCGCTCACCGGACCCAGCGGCGCGTAGTGATAGCTGGTCTCCCACGCGTCTACTCTCAGATCTGCAGGTGGCAACAGGCCTCGCTGCAACTCGCTCGCCAGGTCCAGATCGCGCTGCAGCGCCACGCGTTCCTCATCAGACAGGTGATCGAGGCAGTAGCGCAACAGAGGGTCGGCCAGCAGCCGGTCGCGCTCCACAGTATCGTGGCAGGTCTCGCACAGACCGTAGGTCCCCTCCTCAAACCGGTCGAGCGCTGCGTCGACTTCCCGCAGCAGCGTCTCGAGATGTGAGTCGCCGGCCGTGCGCTGGAGCACAGTCTCCAGCCGTTTCTTGCGTTCCTCAAGCTGGCCGCGCAGGAAATCCATTTCGACGGTGGTAGCCATAGACGCCCCCTCACGGCATTCGGATAGGCCGATTCTACTCATGGATTCGTCTGGACCCGCAGTCGCGTCAGAAAGTTATTGCCAGCCGCGATGCGCTCCGGCGACCACCCCTGGAAAGTGGAAGTTTGTTGAATATAAGAGACTTGCTGAAGGGACTCGGGTAGCTGACCAGAGGATCGGGGCCAGCGATGGGAACAGCGTTCCTTCCCGCACCGGCTTTCTGATCCCTCGCGCAGCTCAGATAGATTTGGGCGGGATATTTTCGGCTCCGGATTCCCCCGTTCGGCTGGCGTCGCATCGGTGGCCGTTCCACCCATTTGTCGACCGAGGCGTCCACGAACGAAACCAGCCGCGATTCTCCGCAGCGCACGCAGGTCGAACAGATCAGCAACCCCTCTTCGGTGGGAATCAGCGACCGAGTGAACGTGAGTACACAGGCATCGGTCGCGACCCCCTGGCAGGGGCGGACGTTTGGGAGACGCTCAGCATGGTCGCTGCTTCAGGAAGCGAGCAAGCGTCATCTTGCGTCAAAAGGGAATATAGCGGGACCGAAGGAGAGCCGGCGCGGATTTTCAGGCAACGCAATTCCCGCTGCGGAATCCGATTCTTGTTCGGCTCTGCATTGCGGCACTTTTGAGGATTGCCTTGGACCTTCATCCCCCAGGTTTTACCCGCCACGTCGTGAGGCAGGGAATTCAGTTTCTGATTGAATCCGAATGCAATGGCTGCGGCTTGTCAAAGCTGGTGTCGTCCCAGGACGGATCCCTGGCGGAGTGGGAACGGGAGCATGTTTGCGCTCCCCACGTGGCAACGAAGACGGCGCGGAAGCGCAGGCCGGCGAAAGCACCGCCCGACCGTCTCCCTGGTCCGGATCAAGCCGGAGGATCGGCTCAGAGGGGACGCCCGCAGCAGAGCCGCTAGGCCACGTCGCCGACCGGGTCGCCTTGATCCGGCCGGGAATTCGACCAGAGATACGTCAGGTCCCAGTGACCTTCATTCTTTTTCGTCACGATCCTGCGGGAGTCGAATTCGAGCTCATATGCGCCGTCGGGCAGCTCAGCCGGCTCATCAGTGATGCGGCAGCGGGTGAAACGGCGTCCTTTGCTGGACTGTTCGCTCCAGATTTCCAATGTGCACATTGCATGGACGCCAACACGATCAGCGACACCGTGCAGCACCGCAGGAACTCGGACAAGATCAGGCAAGGCAGCAACCTCGCGTGCCTCAGATGCCGGCAGACGCGGCAGGGTTGCCGGCATTGATACTCTGTGGCGCTCTGTGATGACACCATCGCCAGGAGTTCCAAAGCCCCCGGCGGCGCTGTGGTTTGAGCGGGGGACGCTCCTCTTCTGGCCCTGATCCTGACGCTCTTTAGGCGATTCGCCAACAAGAGACCCGAAATAGGATTCTTTCGATGTTTTGTCGAAATCCGCAGTTGCTCGTCGCAGGAATGAAGGCCGGGCACAGAAAACTCCCGGAAAGACGAATCAAGAGCGGACGAAATACCGCAATATCTGGTTGCGATTCAACACCCTGACAACTTTGAACCGGCCGCCGACGTTGAAGCGACGATGAACGACATCCACGCGCTGAACCGGGAGATGATCGCTGCCGCCGTGAGGGATTCTGCCGGTGGCCTGCAACCGGTGGGGAAGGCGAAGTCGGTGCGTATGCAGGCTGGCAGAGCGCTGGTCATCAGCACGGGCCGTATGTCGAGGCAAAGAAGCCTGTGGGCGGCTGCTCAGGTCCGCCGGGATGGATGAGGCGATGCTGTGGGCACGCAAGGCTGCGATCGCTTTACAGGGCGCCGGTCGAGGTGAGAGAGTTCCTGCCGATGCCGGCGGAAGGGACTGCCTGGTCGTGAAGCCAAGGGCAGAGCTGGAAGTTCCCCGAAATAAGTTTTTCGGCCGCCTGTAGAATTCCGCTCTGATGGTTCGTCGTGATATTGAAGGCGGGACGATGAGTCCGGCTGAAGATCCCATTACAGGAGAGCATATGCCGCAATATTTTGTTGCTGGTTACCTTCCCGACGATTTCGACCCGTCTCAGGCGGACGAAGCGATTGGGCGCGAAATCCACGCGGTCAACCGGGAAATGATCGCAGCGGGGGTGAGGAAATTCGCCTGCGGCCTGGGCGCCGCGAAGTCCCTGCGAGGGCAGGCCGATGGCGAAGTTCTCGTCACCGACGGGCCATACCTGGAGACCAAGGAGCACATCGGCGGATTCTGGATTCTGGAATGCGCCGACATGGACGAGGCGATGGCGTGGGCACGCAAAGGTGTCGCTGCCACTCGGGGGCAGGTCGAGGTGCGAGAAATTTTCTTTGTGCCCGCCCCCGAAGAAAGCTGAGCGCCCCGACTACGGTGAGCGGCCGCTACTCGCCCGCGGCTTTGAGCGGCGGCCAGCGGCAGACTTCGACGATCGAAGCAGCGACGAGGGAGGGGCGGCGACAAGCCCCCCACGCCCAAGGGCAGGTTTGCGCCCCCAAAAGTACTTTATTCAGGAGAGATAACGATGCGAAACAAGGGGATCGGTTCCATCACACTTACGGGCTTAGCCCTGCTTGCCGGGCTCGCCACAGTGCAGCGCGCGCGCACGCAGGATGCCGCTACGCCCTATCCGAAGATGGCCCCGATCGAACAATACCTCATGGCGCGCGACGCGGAAACCGCCCTCGCTCGCAGTGCCGCTCCTGACGCCATCTCGCACGATGCTTCGGTTCTTGTTCTGACCCGCCACGGCTACGAAACCGCAGTCGAAGGGAAAAACGGCTGGGTGTGTTGGGTCGGGCGCAGCTGGATGGCCATGTTCGATCATCCCGAATTCTGGAATCCGAAAGTCCGCGCCGCAGAATGCGTCAATCCGCCGGCCGTCCGCAGCATTCTCCCGTACGCCTACAAACGCACCGAACTCATCCTGGCCGGCCGTTCCAAACAGGAGGTCATTGCCGCAATCAAAGCTGCAATCGACAGCAAGGAACTCCCTGCGCTCGAGCCGGGGACGATTTCCTACATGATGTCGAAGTCTTCGTACCTCTCTGACGCAGGCGGCCACAATGTGCCGCACCTGATGTTCTACGAACCGGGCAAAGACGGCACCGCCTGGGGCGCGAATCTAACCAATTCTCCGCTGATGGCTGTGAATTACTGGTACCTCTCCGCGGAGGCCTATCCACAGCTCAAAACCTTCCCACCCCTGTCTGTCTACCTGGTAGGAGTCAGCAAATGGTCTGACGGTAGTCAGGCACCACCGATGACCATGTAGAACCGCCGACGAAACCGCGAAAGAAATCAACCCAAAGGAGCAACGGCAATGCGTTTCGTGATGCTGGTCATTCCCAAAGGATACGAATCGGCAGCGCCGAACCAGGTTCCCAGCACGGAGGGGGTGGCCAGGATGGCGGAGTTCAACAGGAGCCTGCAACAGGCCGGCGTCCTGCTCGCCCTCGACGGACTCTTTCCGCCCTCGGCGGGCGTGCGGGTTACGCACACCGATGGCAAAGCCACGGTGATGGACGGCCCGTTTGCCGACGCCAAAGAAGTCATTGGCGGATACTGGATCATCCAGGTGCGCTCGCGGGAAGAAGCCATCGAATGGGCGAAACGAGCGCCGATGACGAATAACGAGATCATCGAAGTGCGCCAGATATTCGAAATGAGTGATTTTCCCGAAGAAGCCCGGGAAGTTGGCTTTCGCAAAGATCACAAAGGGAACCAATACCAGTAAACCGGCCATGGTCGTCGCGACCGCATGAGTGACATTCACAGGACGATTGAGGCCGTGTGGAAGATCGAGTCCACACGCCTCATCGCCGCGATTGCTCGCGTCACCCGCGATATCGGCATTGCCGAGGAACTGGCGCAGGACGCACTCGTGACGGCGCTCGAAGTCTGGCCCGAAGAAGGAATCCCTGAGAATCCGGGGGCGTGGCTGATGACGGCGGCGAAGCGGCGCGCCCTCGATTGGTTGCGTCGCGGACGCATGCTGGTGCAGAAACATGAGGAAATTGCCCGCGAGCTGGAATTTCAGCAGCAGCAGCTCGGCGATGCCATGGAGCGGGCTCTCGACCAGGTGATCGACGATGACGTGCTGCGGCTCATTTTCACGGCCTGCCATCCGGTGCTCGCAGTGGAAGGACGCATCGCGCTCACGCTGCGGCTGATCGGCGGCCTCACCACAGACGAAATCGCGCGTGCGTTTCTTGTGCCGGAAAAGACGCTCGGCCAGCGGATCTCACGCGCGAAGAAGACCCTTTCCGAGGCGCAGGTTCCTTTTGAGACTCCGCGCGGCGAGGAGCTGCGCAGCCGGGTCGAGTCCGTGCTTCTGGTGATTTACCTGATCTTCAATGAGGGATACACCGCGACCTCGGGCGACGAGTGGATGCGCGCGGCTCTCTCTGAAGAGGCGCTGCGTCTGGGGAGAATGCTGGTGCAGCTGCTTCCGAGCGAATCGGAAGCTTATGGTCTCCTCTCCCTGATGGAACTTCAGGCATCGCGCACGGCAGCGCGCCGGGGCAGAAACGGCGAAGCTGTCTTATTGCTGGACCAGGATCGTTCCTTATGGGACTATGCGCAGATCCAGCGAGGAATGCGTTCGCTCGAGGAAGCGCAGAAGCTGGGGGGCGGGGCGCGGTCTTACGCGCTGCAGGCGGCCATCGCTGCCTGCCACGCGCGAGCCCGAGCCCCCGAAGAGACTAACTGGGAAAGGATCGTTCTCCTCTACGACGCGCTGCTGGAAATCAGCCAGTCTCCGATCGTGGCTTTGAATCGCGCCGTAGCTGTCGGCATGGCGCAGGGCCCGGCGGCCGGGCTCGAAGCCCTGGATCGGGCGGCCGCTCTCGGTGGCGAAGCAGCGCTGGCTCAATACCATCTGTATCCCAGCGTTCGCGGGGACCTGCTGATGAAGGTGGGCCGATTGGCTGAGGCTCGGCAGGAAATCGAACGCGCCATCGCCATGACGAAGAATCTGCGGGAACAGGAATTGCTGGCCAATCGGCTGAAGCAAATGGAAAAGGCCGCCGAGTCCGCTTAGGTCGCCGCGGTCCCGGGAAACAGGCTTAGCTGCTGCCCCTGCTCCTGACTTCCCCATGCACGATCGCAGCCGATCCTGCATAATGCACTCAACGGACTATGGCTATCAGCACCATCGATCAGGCGACCAAAAAAGGAGTTCTGGCGGTTCAGGAATATGCCCAGCTCTCGGGCCGCGCCGTCAGCAACCTGTTCCGCAAGCCGTTCTACGCAGCCGATCTTTTCCAGCAGGCCGACATTATCGGCGTGGGTTCGCTCCCCATCGTGCTGATGACCGGATTCTTTCTGGGCGGCGCGCTGGCCATGCAGTCCTCTTCAACCCTCGAGCAGTTCGGTGCGACGGCGTTCACCGGCCAGCTGGTCAGCTTCTCGATGATCAAGGAGATCGGGCCGGTGGTCACCGCGCTCATGGTGAGCGGCCGCAACGCCTCCGGCATGGCCAGCGAACTGGGCTCTATGATCGTGACTGAGCAGATCGACGCTATGCGCGCCCTTGGCACCGATCCGCTGAAGAAGCTCGTGATGCCGCGCATCGTCGCCACGGTGGTGATGCTGTTTTTCCTCACCATCATGGCCGACGCCGTGGGTATCCTCGGCGGCGGACTCGTCGGGGTCTTCATGCTGGGGCAGGACAGCTCGCAGTACTTCCACACCGCCTACCAGTCGCTGATGTTTGCCGATATCGTGCAGGGTCTGGTGAAGCCCATATTCTTCGGCTTCATTCTGGCGTCGATCGGCTGCTTCTATGGTTTGAAGACCCGCGGGGGCACGCAGGGCGTGGGCCGCTCGACGACGCAGGCGGTGGTGGTCGCGAGCGTACTGATCATCATCACGGACTTCATCATCATCCGCTTCATGCTGGGTGTCTTCGGGCGATGAGCAGCGCGAGCGCGGGCGCAACGCCCGATCCGTTAGCCGCGGCAGGAATTCCGCAGGCCGCGCCGCCTTTGTCGCCTTCCACGAATCACGAGCCGGTGGTGGTCTTCGAGGACGTCTCGATCGGCTTCGGCCGCGAGCCGGTACTCGACGGTGTCTCCTTCAAAATCAACTACGGAGAAACGCGCATCCTGATGGGGCCCGCGGGCCAGGGGAAGAGCGTCCTGCTCAAGCTGACCAACGGACTCCTGCGGCCTGATTCAGGGCGGATTTTCGTCTTCGGCGAAGAGATCAGCGCGATGCGCGAGGATGACCTTTTCGAGCTGCGCGGGTCGATAGGAACAGTCTTCCAGGAGGGCGCGCTGTTCGACTCGCTGACCGTCCGCGACAATGTGGGCTACCGGCTGATGGAGGAGCATGTGCCGGAGGACGAAATCACGCGGCGCGTGGCCGAGGCGCTGCGCTTCGTCGAGCTCGAACAGACGCTGGCCAAGTTTCCCTCGCAGCTTTCCGGCGGCATGCGGCGGCGGGTCGCGATCGCACGCGCCATCGTCACAAATCCGAAGCTAATTCTGTATGACTCGCCCACCGGCGGGCTGGACCCGATCACCTCGACCACAATCATCGAGCTGGTGATGAAGCAGCGCGACGTTGCCCACACGACCTCGCTGGTGATCACGCATCGCCTCCAGGACGCCTTTGTGCTGGCGACGCACCACTACAGCCGTGAGAAGGGCGCGATGGATCCGCTGCCCCCCGGCCATGCCGACCCCAACACCAGTTTCCTCATGCTGCACGACGGGAAGATCGTCTTCGACGGCTCAACGAAGGAACTGGTGGAGTCAGAAGATCCGTTCATACGCGAGTATCTGACCTAGCCTCGAAGCGGCCGGCTGTTAGCGATCAGCAGCTAGCTGCCGCCCGTGCTCACTGCTGACAGCCGGCAGCTAAGTGCTCAGCTCGCCGCATCGTGATCGTAAAACCGGAAAAACAGAGACGGCTTCGATACCGGCTCCGCTTTCGCCGCCAGTTCCTGAAGCTGCTTTTCGTTGAACGGCGTGAAGTCGCGAGCGATGGCCACGTTTTCTTCGAGCTGTGCAATCGAATCGCAGCCCACGATCACCGTCGAAACCGGACGCGAAAGCGTGTAACTGATGGCCTCCTTCATCGTGAGCGTCCCCGGCGTCGGCGCCAGCACCATGCCTTCCCACGAGTGCTTCTGCTGCTCGAGCGGTGGCGGATTCCACGAAGACAGGATGCGCCCGCGGCCGGGAATCTTCATGCCGATGATGCCCATCTGGCGCTCGACGGCCAGCGGCAGGAGCTGATCCTGGAAGCTGTAGTGATGCGGATCGGCCGCGTTCAGCGCCATCAGGATACAGTCGAAGGGATGCCGGTTGAGCGCCTCCATCAGGGCGTCCGGCCGGTAATGCCCGGTCACGCCGAGGTAGCGGACCACGCCCTGCCGCTGCATTTCGACCAGCGCTTCCATCGCTCCGCCTGGCGCGAAAATCGCGTTGATGTCCTTCATCGTCCCGATGTCGTGAAGCTGCCACAGATCGACGTGATCCGTTTGCAGGAGCTGCAGCGACTTGTCGATCATCCGCAACGATCCTTCGCGCGTGCGCTCTTTGGTTTTCGTGGCGAGGAAGGCTTCGTTGCGCCGCGTCTTCATCACCGCGCCGACGTACTGCTCGCTCCAGCGCAGCGGTCCGCCGTAGATCGACGAAGTGTCGATGTAGTTGACCCCGAGATCGAGTGCGCGATTAATGATCGGCACAGAGACATCGGCGTTGTTGGCTTTCTCGAGTGCGGCCTGTCCCCCGAGCGAGAAAATGCCAACCTTGTAGCCGGTCTTACCCAGGTTGCGGGTGGGCATCGCGTCCTGCGTGCGCGGATTGTTCGGCAGCGGGCGTCCGTTATCGGCGAGCGCCGGCAGCGCCGCGCCCGTCAGGGCGGTGCTGGCAAGAGCGGCCGCCGCAGCGGTGCTTCCCTTAAGAAACGCGCGACGATCAGGACGGATGTTTTCCATGGCGAGCCCTCCCGGATAAAGGCAAGAACAGGGTACAGCGTACAACGTGCAGGGTACAGGTTACCGTTCGCCGAAAAGCGGCTCGCCGGAAAAAAGAAGAGGGATGGCGTTTGGCCATCCCTCCCTCGCTACATTTGTTTTCGATCAGATCAGCGGCCGTGCGGGTGTCCGCCGCCGCCACCGCCATGCGGGGCTGATGGATGTCCACCCCCACCGCTGCTGCGAGGTGCCGCGGCCGGATGTCCGCCCCCGCCCGAGGGCCGAGACTGCGGAGCAGGACGGCTGTAGTTCTGCGCCGGACGGCTATTGCTGGGACGGCTATAGTTCTGGGCCGGCCTATTGTAGTTTTGCGCAGGCCGATTGTAGTTCTGCGCCGGACGGCTGTAGTTCTGCGTCGGCCGGTTGTAGTTTTGCGCGGGCCGATTGTAGCTGCCCGCTCCGCCGCGGTTATAGGTGTTTGCCTGGCCGCGATTGAAGCCGTGGTTGTAGCCGGCGCGGGCCCCGGCGTTGTACCCTGCGCGCGCTCCGTTGTTGTACCCGGCACGAGCGCCGGCGTTGAAGCCAGCCCGTGCGCCGCTGTAGTACGCGTGGTTGTAGGAAGCCCCGTGGGCGGCAACGGCTGCGTGATAGTTGTACGCGCGCGCTTCAGGATTGCGTTCAAAGCGGCCGTAGTAGCCGTGATTGATGACGGTCACACTGTGCGAAACCCACATGCCGCCGTGGAAGCCGACCCACGGATGAGGACCCCAGCCCACGCCCCAGTGGCCCCAGCCCCAGCCCCAGTGCGACCAGGCACCGATGGCGATGCCGAAACCAAAACCGAAGCCGATGCCGACACCCATAAAGAACCCAGGAGGCGGCGGGGGCGCGTACCACGCGAACCAGGGATTGCCCCAGCCCCATACGGTCCAGGGATTGTAGTAAGGAACGTAGACGACGGCGGGGTTCGCTGGCTCGATGACGATGTCGCCTGGATTGTCCTGAACATACTCCTGCGGCGTGGAGCGCAGCTTGCCGGAGTCATAAGCCTGCTGGCGATCCTGCTGCACGGCGTTCATCACGTCCTGCGGCTGGTTGTAGTAAGCGTTGCCCAGCTGCGTGGTCCAGTCGATGTTCTTATCCATCTGGGACAAAACTGTGGGGAAGGCGGTCAGCGCTTTGACGCTTGGATCCCAGTTCTGGCTGTTTGCCATCTGAGACAGCTGATCGGGCGATGCGCCCTGATTCGACTGGTCGAAGTGGTCTGCATCCGCAACCTGCGTCGGATAGGTCGAGGCCGCGAGTACCTGCGCAACGAGCGAGTCAGGATAAAGCGCGATGGGCGCGACCAGTTGATTGAGCTGGTCAGGGCTGAGCGCATTGTATTGCTGCGGAGGCGCCTGGTCGGGCGGCGGCGGCGCGTCCTGGTCGGGCGGCGGGGGCACCTGGTCAGCGGACTGGGCCTGCTGCTGGTCGGGGGGAGGCGGAGGCGCCTCCTGTCCATAGGCCGTCAGGGGCGCAACGCCCAGCGGGACCAACAGGCCGGCGAGAGCGAGCGCGAGACTGCGCCTGGCAGAATCAGCGGTGACGGCGGCAAGGCCGCGCATCGTACGACGTGCCATGGGTAAAAAGCGTGAAAAGTCGTTCATAGGAAACACCTCTCGGCCCTGTTGGGGCTTCTTGCTGGGAGCGTCCGGATTATAGATGCTCTCACAGGGATGGGACACGGAACGGGGTTGATTAGTTGCGCGAGAGCGGGCGATTCCTGGCATCAATCCACCACGGAATCGAAGAATCGGCGGAGGATACGGGCCACCAGATCGGGCTGCTCGAAGGGCGCAAAGTGACCGGCATCGGGGATTTCGTTGTATTCGGCGCCATATCCACCGCTGCGAATCTGCTCGGCGAGCAGGCGCATATCCGCGGGCGTGGAACCGGGGTCCTCGCCAGCCGCGACGACGCAGCAGGGCAGCCTCAGCGTGCGTGCCGTGGCGACCGAATCCGGCCGCGCGGCGAGCCCCTGCTGCACGGCGATAACGGCTTCCGGT
>Ga0335073_10001938_pt1 | contig 28169 bp, 18 predicted proteins | sample Lox_Sample_22_FD_207093 | JGI IMG/M metagenome (GOLD analysis project Ga0335073, IMG submission 207093) | Soil microbial communities from Loxahatchee National Wildlife Refuge, Florida, United States - Lox_Sample_2.2 | ecosystem: Environmental > Terrestrial > Soil > Wetlands | place: USA...
CTCGCGGGCGACTGCGGATGCGCAATTGATGTCCGAGCTGATGCCTTTGCTGCGCACGCACCGGCTGTTCTTTATCGATAGCCGTACCATTGCGGCCACGGTGGCTTACGATGCCGCGCAGTCTGCCGGGGTGCGCTGCGCCTCGCGTAATGTGCCATTCCTTGATGATGTGCAGGAAGTGGGCGCCGTTCGTCGCCAACTAGAACTGGCCGTGAAGGATGCACGGGAAAAAGGCCAAGCCATCGCCATCGGCCACCCGCATCCAGCGACCCTGCGGGCGCTGGCGGAATTTCTGCCGGAAGCGGAGTCGCAAGGGATTCGGTTGGTGCATGCTTCGGATTTGGTTCACTAGTAGGACGGCGACAGGCAGAGGAAAAACAACAGCCCCAACGCGACCTGCCAAGGCACGACTTGCAAAATTCTTAGGTCTCCACGGCAACCGCGGAAACGCCGGTTTCGCTTTTTGGCGCGGGAAACAGCCACATCACGATGAGAAACTGCAGCGCAATGGTAAGAAAGCAAAACACACTGCCCTCTGGGCCCACGGTTCCTCCCGTCAGCCATTTGGGCCCGGCCTGCAGCACCGCGTCAGAAAGATGGCCGGGCATGACCGCTCCGCTGTTGGGGACCGAATAGAGGAAGGTTTCGCCCCAATCAAAACTTGCGTGCAATCCGACCGCGTACCACAGATTGCCGGTCCTGCGCAGGGAGAAGCAGAAAAACAGAGCAATCAGCACCACGCTGGCGGCACCGACCCAGCCTTCTCCGGGATTGCTCAGATGTGCGGCGCCAAACAGGAGGGAGAGCAGTAAAGCGGCAGGCCAAAATCCGATGCCGTCGGCCAAGGTATAAAGAGTGTAGCCACGAAACAAAAACTCTTCGAAGAAGCCGACAAAAATAAATCCGACCAGATACAACAGACCCATCTTTAGGATTTGCGGAGCCGGCAACGCGATCGGTCCAAACGAATAGCCGCCAAATACGCGGATCAACCAGATCAACACGGAAATTTCCAGCAGCCCAAACAGAAAGCCCAGCCAGAATTTCCCGCCAAACGCTTCCCGGCCCGGCAAACCATAAGCACCGAGTGGCCTCCGCTCTATGCGCGACATAATGATGGCCACCCCAAACACCACGGCAAATCTAAAAAGCTCCTGCCCTAGTAGGGACCACGCGTCTACCTGGCCGCGCTGGGGATGGAAAAGTTTTTGCGTGAGCACCGTGAATACTGCCGTGCCACCCAAGACCAACACCACATAAACCAGTAACCGCCAACCAGCGCGCAATCCATGGGTCCCAAGGAAGAAGTTGTTCCCGGGCGGCGGTGCCATCGGCTCCAGAGAAGTCATTTCCGTGTTCTGCTGTTCCATGGCTGCTCCTTGGGCCTTCCCGAAACGTCATTGGCGCCAGCATACAACCGGTTCTGCGGTTCGCAGCGTGGGTTTTGCTTGCCAGAAACGCGAAAGCGGTGTAACCAGTTTAGAGTCGTTCGTTGGTTACATGCCATCTTCCACTTCCCATCTCGTGGCTGGCCGCCTGGCGCTCGATTTCGCCAACTTGGCGCCGGCCGCTCACGACCTCTCCTGGGTCGAATTCGTGTCCTTTCTTGTAGATGCGCGACTAGTCACAGAAGATCGTGCGGCACGGCTTCGGCCGCTGCTGTTGAACGAACCGCAAGCCGTGGATACGGTGCTTCTGCGCATTTTGCGACTCCGCGAATCGCTGCGAGCAATTTTTGCTTCAATCGTGGAGCGGAAGCCGGTGCCAGGTTCCTGGGTCGAGCCGGTGAATGGAATTCTGCGCATCACCGAAGGGCATGACGAGATCGTGGCGGACAAGGGCGGCTGGGCGCTGCAGTTTGTGGCGCGCGAAAGCGGCTTGGACTGGCTTCTGGCAGCTATTGCCCGTTCCGCCGCGGAGCTCCTAGTGGAAGGCTCGAACGCGCCTATTCGCCGATGCGCTAATCCGTCTTGCCGGCTGTTCTTTTATGACGATTCGCGCACGCACCGGCGTCGTTGGTGCTCCATGGCGCTCTGCGGGAATCGCCACAAGGTGGCGGCGTTTTTGCGGCGGCAATCGACACGCCACCGCGAGCTGTAATAGAAATGAGCTATTGCCCGAGGGCGGCGCTCTGTTACCGTACTTTGCTGTAACAACCGACACTCCTTTCGCATCGGATGGCTCATGGCTCGCTCCCCATTGCTCCCTGTTCTCGGTATCGCCGCTCTAGTCCTGTTCGCGTTTTTCCTGGCGCCGGATAGATCCTCTCACGCGCAATCCGCTCCGCCATCGCGGAGCTTTACCTTCACCTACCAGGTGCATGTGCCCGCCACGAAAGAAGCCGGCGGAAGATTGCTGTTGTGGCTCCCGCTTCCACAACAGAACGAGTTTCAAAAGATCAGCAGCCTGCACATTGATTCGCCGGTCGCGCATACGGAAGGCAGCGATCCCGAATATCACAACCCCTACGCGTTTTTCGAGCCTGCTCCCACGCAACTCGAAAGCGGTTTCGATGTGACCGTGCATTTCGTGGCCACGCGCTTCGAGCACCGAGTCGATCTTGCTTCCGTTTCCACGGCGCGAGCTACGAATGGCGCCAGTTCCACTCCGCCGGATCTGCAACGCTATCTCGAACCAGACAAGCTTGTGCCGCTCAACGGGGTCATCGCCGAACTGGCCAAGGAGCATACCGCCGGCGATACCACCACACTCGAGAAAGCCCGGCATATCTATGATTATGTAGTGGCCACCATGCGCTACGACAAATCTGGAGAAGGCTGGGGTCGCGGCGACGCCGTGTGGGCCTGCACCTCAAAGCGCGGCAATTGCACCGACTTCCACTCCCTTCTGATTGGGATGATGCGCTCTTCCGGGATTCCGGCGCGCTTCGAGATCGGTTTCCCGCTGCCCGAAGGAAAAAGCCAGGGCGACATCCCCGGGTATCACTGCTGGGCGGAGTTCTATCTTCAGGGGACCGGGTGGATTCCCGTGGATGCGTCGGAAGCTTGGAAAAATCCGGCAAAACGCGACTATTTCTTCGGTGCCCACGACGTGAATCGTGTGTTCTTCACCTACGGCCGCGACATTCGGCTCTCTCCACAGCAAAAAGGCGATCCGCTGAACTATTTCATTTATCCTTACGCGGAACTGAACGGCCAAACGTTCAAGGGATTGCAAACCCATTTCTCCTTCCAGGACCTCGCTCCCGAAGGTGTCTCCGCGGCTCTGCGATAGCCGATTGTTCACCTGTTGCCTGTTACGCCTATAGTACTTTTTCGTGGTTGGGCGGTTTTTCCCCGAATCGTATTCTGTAATCGCACGCCATTTCTGGTGCTCACAGGGTTGGTGTGCCGGAGGGTCTATGTCGCCCAGAGTGATGTTGCGGGTATTTGCGCTGCTGCTTGCGGCGTGTTCCCTGTATTCCGTCGGTGCGCTGGCGCAAGATGACACCACCTCGGTGGCCGCGGCCGCGCGGCAATCGCGGCAACAGAAGCAGAACGCCACGAAGCCCGCCCACGTGATCGACAATGACGCCATCCCACCTTCCCCCACGGCATCGAACTCGCCTAATCCCACAAACGCTGCTGTGAATAACAGCACGGCTCCGGCGGCTGACAGTTCCGCGGAGTCTTCGGCTGGCGCTGCGGATGACAGCAAAGGCGAAACTGCTGGTTTGAAGAAGGAAATTGCCGCAAAGAAAGAACAAGTCGATTTCAAGAAGCGCGAGCTAGCCCTTGCACAGGACAGTTATTATTCCAATCCCGAGCACGAAAGCGACACCGCCGGAAAACAGAAGCTGGATGGGATGCAAGCCGACGTCGCCCAGGCTCAGGCGGAACTCAACGTACTCCAGTCCAAGCTGGCCGCGGCTGCTCCAGCGGACGCGAAAGCTGCAGAGTCCGCAAAGCCTTGAGAGGTTGTAGTTTTTTTCAGCACGACCGGTCTGAAATTTTCCACAATTTTCAATAAATTTTTCCTCAGCCCGCGCTTCTTTCCGGTTGACGTGCCGTTCACACCAGCGCAACAATGCGGGGTCCGTCCGGGTTCTCTCCAAGACTAAAGATTTGGCTGTCCAGGGGCTCAAAAACGCTCGTTGAGCAGGCAGCCACTGGGAGAAGCATGATGTCCTTAATGCCGGGCTCCACAGTTCAATGCATCAATCCGCAATGTGAAGAGCGAGGCCGCTGGATGCGTTCCGATGTGATCCGTTCGGAGCAATGCCCTTCCTGTGGCGAACCATTGCGCAACGTTCCGCCGCCGCTGGCTCCGCGGCCGCATTTTCGCCCTCGTCCTCCTGCTGCGCGCCCGTCGTTCCGCCCGCGCTGATTCCGCCCATGCCAGCCAACACCACGAACGCCCAGCCGTGGTGTCGGCATAGAGAGCGCTGAAAAACAAAAAGGGCTGCAAGCGTGTGCCTGCAGCCCTTCGAATGGACGTTGTGCGACTCAGGTGTCGATCATGCCCTTCTGAAGAAGTTCTTCGTCGCTGAGCCACAGATCCGGAATATTTGCCGAGCCGAGCCGCAGAATGTCTTCCAACGCGCCGCGTACCTCGCGCAACCGGAAGTCCACGCCGATCTTTTCGAGCAGATCGATCAGCGCCTGTGCTCCTTCGGCCAGCATCGCTTTGGGACGCACCCCGGTCTTGTCGAGCCGATGATAGGTCACGATGTAAAAAGCGCTTAATGCGGCCCCATGTCGGACGATGTGGAGAAAGCCCCGGGCCTTTGGTTGGTTCGAAGCCAGTTTTGCCAGTGCGGATCCAGTAGGGAGTGCGCTCATCGCGGTTCCTCCTTAACCTTCCGCATCAACTGCACCCGCTGGTACTCCCGCAGTTTTCGCATTTGTAGCAGGCGCCATTGGGCACCATGAGCATGCCGCACTCCGAGCAGGTCGGCGCGCCTTCGTGGGCGTCGCGCGCTCTGGAAGGCGCAAGTTCAGAGCCTTGTGTGCCCGACACCTGAATGGCGGGTGATACAACCGGCGCGGGAAGTGGTGCGTGAGCACCCTGATCGCCGTTCAACTTAAGGTAGTCCGTGGAAATGAACCTCCCGCCCAGCCAGCGCGCGATGTAATCCAGCACGGAAGTAGCAAAGCGAATGTTCGCATTCTGCGTAATGCCACTGGGCTCAAAACGGGTGTTCTGCAGCTTGTCCACCAGTGCCTTCAGTGGAACGCCATACTGCAAGCCCAGCGACATGGTCAGTGCCAAGCCGTCCATCACGCCTGAAAGTGTCGAACCTTCCTTAGACATTTTGATGAAGATTTCCCCGGGCCTCCCGTCCGCATACTTTCCGACGGTGATGTAACCTTCATGCCCGCCCACGCTAAATTTGTGGGTTACAGAATCGCGGTCGACCGGCATCTTTTCCCGGGTCATACGCGGAAACATTTCGCGCTGCACCGGCTCGGCTACCGCCGCCTCAACCTTTTTCTCTTCTTTCTTGTTGCCCGCGGCGTTGAGGGGTTGGGAGCGCTTGGAATTGTCGCGATAGATGGCCACGGCCTTTAACCCTAGTTTCCATGAATCGATATACGCATTCATGATGTCTTCGACGGTGGACTCTTCCGGCATGTTGATGGTCTTGCTGATGGCGCCGGAGAGGAACGGCTGGGCCGCCGCCATCATCTTGACGTGACCGCGCCAGGCGATGCATCGGCCGCCAGCGGTAGCCAGCGAGCAGTCAAACACGGGCACGTGTTCCGCCTTCATGAAGGGCGCGCCATCGATGCGGCCGTTCTGGTCGATATAGCTGACGATTTCGCTGGTCTGCTCCGGGGTGTAGCCGAGCTTCATGAGCGCCTGCGGCACGGTGTTGTTAACGATCTTGATCACGCCGCCGCCCACGAGCTTCTTCATCTTCACCAATGCCAGGTCCGGCTCGATTCCGGTGGTGTCGCAATCCATCATGAAGCCGATGGTGCCGGTGGGCGCCAGCACGGTGACTTGCGAGTTCTTGAAGCCGTGCTTTTCGCCCAACTCCAGAGCCGCGTCCCAGGCCCCTTCCGCGCCCATGTACAACTCAGCCTGCACATTTTCTGGCTTGATGCCACGCATGGCGTTGCGGTGCATGCGGATGACGTCGAGCATCGGCTCGCGATTTTCTTCGTAGCCGGGAAACGGACCCAGGCGCTCGGCAACGCGCGCGGATTGCGCGTAAGCTTCGCCGCACATCAGCGCGGTAACGGCGCCGGCCACATCGCGGCCTTCGTCGGAATCGTAAGGAAGCGCCATAGACATCAGCAGCGCGCCCAAGTTCGCATAGCCCAAACCCAGCGGGCGGAAGTTGTGTGAGTTTTCCGCGATTTTCGGCGTGGGATAGCTGGCGTTGTCGACCAGAATTTCCTGCGCGGTGATGGTCACGTCGACGGCATGCTTGAACGATTCGACATCAAACTGGCCGCTCGAGCCGAGGTACTTCATCAGGTTCAACGAAGCCAGGTTGCAGGCGGTGTCGTCGAGGAACATATATTCGCTGCAAGGATTGCTGGCATTGATGCGCGCGGTGCTCTTGCAGGTGTGCCAGCGGTTCACGGTGGTGTCGTACTGCATGCCGGGATCGCCGCACTGCCAGGTCGATTCGGAAATCTTGCGAAGCAGCTCGCGGGAACCGAGCTTTTCGTTGGGCTGGCCGTCGGTGACGTTCTTGGTCCACCAGTCTTTATTTTCTTCGACGGCGCGCATGAAATCGTCAGTAACGCGCACGGAATGATTGGCGTTCTGGAAGAAGATGGAGCTGTAGGCTTCCCCATCGATGGACGAATCGTAGCCCTGCTCGATCAACACGTGCGCCTTGCGCTCTTCCTTCATCTTGCAGTCGATGAATTCCACGATGTCCGGATGGTCGACATTCAGGATGACCATTTTCGCGGCGCGCCGCGTCTTTCCTCCGCTCTTGATGACGCCCGCAAACGCGTCGAAGCCCTTCATGAAGCTGACCGGACCGGAAGCAATGCCACCGCCCGATAGGGTTTCTTTGCTGCCGCGCAGCGTGGAGAAATTCGTACCGGTGCCGGAACCCCACTTGAACAGCATGCCTTCGGTGCGCGTCAGCCCCATGATCGATTCCATGCTGTCTTGCACGGAATTGATGAAGCAGGCTGAGCACTGCGGCTTGGGCTGCACGCCGACGTTGAACCACACCGGCGAATTGAAACTCATTTTTTGCTCGACCAGCAGGTGGGTGAGTTCATCCTTAAAAGCATCGCGCGAGGCGTCATCGGCAAAATAGCCGCCTTCCTGCCCCCAGCGCACAATGGTGTTGACTACGCGGCTGATCAGTTGCCGTACCGAGCCTTCGCGCTCGGCGGTCCCGGGCTTGCCGTGGAAGTATTTGCTGGTGACGATGTTCGTCGCGGTTTGCGACCAACCCTTGGGGACTTCCACATTGTCCTGCTTGAAGATCGTGACGCCCTTTTCGTTGCCGATTTGTGCGGTGCGCTTTTCCCACTCCACTTTGTCGAACGGGGAGACTTTCCCGTCGGTGAAATACCTCTCGAACACCAATCCGCTGCCCGTGCCGGCGCTGGTTTGCGCTGCTTTTCCATGTAATGCCGATTTCACCGTGGCCATCCTTATGTTCCTCCCCGCTGCAGGTTCCCTTTGTGCCAGCGGGGGAACCTTTATATTTTACTCTTTGCTCCGTCGAGGTGCAGGGTATGCGCCCCGCAAATCTTTGATTCTTGGTGGGTTCCGGCTCGAAATCACGTAAAAAACGAAAAAGCGCACGCACTGTCCTAAGCCGGCTTAGCAAGCACGGCTGAACAGATCCACTCCACGCCTACTTAAAACAGCTGCGCGGAGCTTCTACTTCGCGCTCGTTTTTTTCGGTGATCACGGGCAGGTCACGCGGACAACGTCGGTTCGAGCAAAATCCCCGACTCGGACCGTCTGGCGCTTCCACGTCCCCCGAATCTGGATTCGCAGTATCGACCCGTGTGTCGAAGGTGTCAAGTAAAAATCGCAAAATCTAGCTAACTTTTTCGGCCAACGTCTATATCTTGTGGTGCCGTTGCGGGAAAATCGCGAACCACCCGACGCTTTCCCTTTGCGTCTAATTTCTCTAAGCTCTTTCTTCACAGAGTGCTATGCGAATTTTTTCCGTCATCCTTGCCCTGTCGCTGAGTCTGGAAACTTTCTCAGTTCCATTTCAGCAGCAGACCATTTTTCCCTCAGCGCCCACCGCGTCGGTCGCTTCTGGGCATGTCGTCGGACAAAAAATTTTGGTTCCTGGCGTTTCGAACGCGGGGAAAATTTCCGATTCGCTCTATCGCGGAGCGCAACCGGATGTTGCGCGCCTCAGCGAACTGAAAAAAATCGGCGTCACGACCATTGTGGATCTGCGCAGCGAATCTCGCCACACGCGCGAGCAGGAAAAAATTCAGGCGGAAGCGCTGGGAATGCATTTCGTTTCCATCCCCGTGGGCGGATTTGATCCACCCACCTCGGAGCAACTCGCGCAATTCTTTCTGGTGATGCGGCAAACTCCCATAGAAAAGGTTTTTGTGCATTGCCACTTTGGCGAGGACCGTACCGGCGTTTTTGTCGCCGCGTATCGCATTGCCTTTGAGCGCTGGACGTCCGATCAAGCGATGACCGAAATGCTCTATTTCGGATTTAACCGGCACTGGCATCCTGCCATGGAGAACTATGTGCATTCGCTTCCGGACCGGATTCACGCCGATCCCATGCTGAAGTCCGCGCTGGAAAACTAACCTGTTCTCGTGAGCATGCGCGTAACTGCCCTTTTCTCCCAGTACCTCCGTACTCTCCAAACGTGACTCCTGCTTCATTTCCCACCGCCGGCGTCATGCCTATTCTTGGTTCCAGCATTGGTCCCGCACGGACCTCCGCACTGAGGAGACACTACACGTGCAAGTTGGTCGCTACCAAATACACGAAACATTGGGCGTCGGAGCCCATAGCCGCGTAGTTCGCGGCCATGATCCGCTGATTGACCGCTCCGTCGCCATCAAGCTGTTTTCCCCACAACTCGCGCAAGGCGAGGCCCGCACACGGTTCTTGCGGGAAGCCCGCGTGGTTGGCAAGCTTTCCCACCCCTGCATCATCGCCGTGCACGATATGGGCATCGAGGAGTCGACGCAGACTCCGTATATGGTCATGGAAATGGTCGACGGCCAATCCTTGGAGAAGGTTCTGTCCAAAGGAAGCATTCCGTTCCAGACCGCCTGCCAGTGGGCTGGCCACATAGCGGAAGCACTTGCGGTAGCGCACAACCGCGCAGTGATACACGGCGACATCAAGCCCGCGAACATACTCATCACGAATGAAAACCGCGTGAAGCTCACGGACTTCGGCATGGCAAGGTTGGCCAGCCACCAGGTGGATTCCGCCGTCCGTGGCACGCCGGCGTATTGGTGCCCGGAGCAGATTTTGGGGCGCGCACAGGATGCGCGCTCAGACGTTTTCTCGCTCGGAGTGGTTCTTCACGAGATGCTAACCGGTGTAAATCCGTTTGGCGGTGATAACATCCCGGCAGTCTGCAACCACATCTTGGCGTCGACGCCGCTTCCTCCGTCGCGGTCGAATCCCTCGATTCCCGAGAGCCTTGACGCCATCGTGCAAGGCTGCCTGGCGAAGGAACCGCAAGCGCGGATTGCCTCCGCGGAGTCTCTCGCGGAACAACTGTTCCCCTTCGCTCGCCGGAAAGCCGTTACCCCTCAGCCAGTTGCGGTTCCCGAGCCCACGCTACGCTCGCGCGCCGCGCGCCTGCTGCGTTCCGCCTGATACCCCTCTGCAATTTCTTGCGGTGCGCTTCAAACTTCTGAACGGGTGTACTCGTCTATACCGGCTGGAGGCACTTACCATGACTTCTCGCCGCGCTTTGACTCTCACCGCCATCATCATTTGGGCCGCCGTGGCCGTGACCGCCGCGCCCAAGGCATTTTCCCATCGCCATCCCCTGGCGACTCTGGGCGCCGCCAGTTCTTCCGCGGAAAGCTGCTCTGCCCAACAGTTTCATTTCGATGATCACGAGGCGGTGGTCCAGACGGAGGAGAAATCCATCAGTAAATCCGAAGCGCCCACGCTGCGTGTTCGCGGAGATGCCAACGGCGGCGTGTATGTCGAAGGATGGGACAAGGACAACTACTCGGTCACACTGTGCAAAGCGGCCGAATCTGGCCCTGACGCGGACGCCATCCTTTCGCAAACGCATTTGGTATTGAATGGCGGCGAACTCCGCATCTCCACTCCCAGCTCGAACGATCGCTGGGGCACCCACTTGCTGATTCGCGCGCCGAAAGCGGCCACGCTCGACGTCGTCATAGACAACGGGCCTCTGATTCTTACTCATGTCGATGGGAACGTAAAAGTTCACGCGCAGAATGGCCCGGTCACGGTTAGCGGTTGCAGTGGCGAGCTGGATCTCAGCGCGCAAAACGGTCCAGTCACGCTGGAAGAGAACAGCGGCAAACAAACGGTGCACGCCCAAAATGGGCCGCTCACTTTGTCTCTTTCGGGGAATTCCTGGAGCGGCTCCGGCCTGGAAGCACGCACCACGAACGGACCCGTCACCTTGCAGATCCCTTCCGGCTACCAGTCTGGCGTGATGCTCGAAGCGCAGGGCTCCAGCCCGTTCCAATGCCGAGCCGCGGTTTGTTCCGAGGGCCGCAAAACGTGGGATGACAACGACCGGCGCGTGGAGTTTGGCGCGGGTACGCCGGTAGTGCGGATTTCCACAGAAAATGGACCAGTTTCGGTGCGCTAGCTGCCTCGCCGATTAACCGTGCTTTTGTTCTAACCGCGCGCCAGCCGCCCGGCGTTAAGTTGTTTTCCCTCTTGAAGCTACCCGCTCTTTGGGACACAATCTTGTTTGCGCTGGGGCTTCGAGCCCTTGTTTCCCCGTCCAATCCCCAGGACAGGTTAACTGGGGGTTGCCCCGCGTTCACTATGTCCACTTTACTGCTAATCGTAGTGGCTGCTGCCGTTGGCGCGTTGGTCCTCGGCCTCATTCTCAATTTTCGCCTGAGAGATCAAGAGGTATGGGAAGAACTGGTCGATCCGGACGTGTCTGCTAACCCTCGGGACACGGAATCCGCGACCACCGCCGATGGCGCCGAGCGCTACGACGTCAGTATGGAAGAGTTTGACGAACCCCAGAATCGTCAAGGTGAAGAAGAAATGACTACGCCCCCACTCTCGCAGTCTTCTCGTTCGATTCACGACCGCGAACTCCGACGCAGTTCTCGCGTGGAGCGCCCGGTATCGCTCATCGTGCTCGGCACCAATCGCCGCGGTGAAATCTTTCAGGAGCGCACCGCGGCGGTCTCCGTGAACCTGCACGGCTGCCGTTACACTTCGCGCCACGAATATGCGCCGGAAGGTTGGGTCACACTGCAAGTGACCGGAACCGACGGCGCGAATTCGCGTCCGGTGCGTGCGCGCGTACGCTCGGTCTATTCCGCGCAGAATCCCCGCGAACTATGCCAAGTCGGCGTCGAGTTAGAATCTCCCGGAAATATTTGGGGCATTCCCACGCCGCCGGAAGACTGGCTGCGATTGATCGGCGCGAACAATGGAACGGCCGCGCGAGCAGCCGGCGCCGTGGCCCCCGGGCTCACTGCCCACACTGCGGCTGCTACTCCGGTTGTCGATCGGAGCGCAGCTGCGGAACGCAAAGCGGAGGTCACGGTGTTTCCCGGCCACCAGCAAGCCAGCGCTACTCCTGAAGTCGAAGAAGCTGCGGAAAAGGAAAACCAACCCACGAAGGCCGAGCGTGTTGTGATTACCGCGGAGCAACTGCTGCAAGCGCTGCAAGGTAAACTGCAACTGGCCGCCGAAAAAGCCGTGCAAACCGCGCTCTCTACTCAGTTGGATGATGCGGTCAAGGGCGCTCTGAGCCGCATCGAAGAAGGCTGGAAAGCGAATGCCCGGCAAAGCGAGGAATTTTTAAGCGCGAGCCGGGCCGAAGCGCAGTCCCTGTGGGAAAAGGAACTGAATGGTTACCGCGATCGCGCCGAAGAGGTGGGGCGCCGCATCGAACTGCTCACCGTGCAGGCTCAGCAGGCGCTTGCGGATTCGCAGAAATTCGCTGAGCGCTTCGCCGGTGAATTTGCGCCGCAATTCCAGAATCGTCTGAGTGATTCGGTCGCGCGGGCGCACTCCGACCTGGAAACGCGGGCCGCGGAAATTTCCTCGCGCCATCTGTCGCAGCTCAACGAGAATGCGCAACGCGCGGTGGGTAGCGCCCGTTCGCAGTTAGACGAATCCGTGGCGCAGGTTCGCTCTTTCGCCGAAACCGCGGCCAAGCAGCCCTCGGGCGATTCCGTTTCCCGCGAGCAACTAGAAACGCAACTGGCGGCTCTGCGCGCCGAGCATCTGGATCGCCTGGAAAAGCGTTTCAACGACACACACGCGGCCTTCAGTGAACAAGTCGAGTTGATGCGCAATCGCAATAGTGATTTGGCCAGCCAACTGGAAGGTCTCGCGCTCGAAGCCCGTCAGGCGCGTTCGCAACACGAGCAAGCCATTTCCGATGTTCGTACCCTGGCAACGACTGCCAATCAAGGACTACCTCAAGATCAGATTCATTCCATGCTGAACGGTTTGCGCGACCAGATTCTCAGCCACGTGGAATGGCGCCTGGGTGAGGTTTCCGGCCACTACGATCAACTGCTCGGGCAGCACCACGAACGCGCCAATCAGCTTGCGCAACAACTGGACAGCTTCGCCAACGAAGCGCGGCAGAATTTGGCGGAAGCTCGCATGAGCGCCGAACACGCTCCTGCTGCACCGGCGGCCCAGGAACTAGTTTCCATCCAACAGTCCGTAGGCCACGCCACGCGTGAGTTTGAAACCACCGCGGCGCGCGTGTCCGACCGCCAGTTGGTTCGCTTGATGGAGCAAAAGCAAGTGGTCACGCAGGAGGCGGCCCTGGAACTGGAAGCGCGAACCAGCGAAGCCCGCGCGCTGTTGCAGAAAGTTTCCAACAACACCATCGACGATTTCCGCCGCCGCGTGGAAGGGCAAGTCGAACACGTCATCGCCGAAGCTACCGAACGCGTCAATTCTTCGTTCGCCGCGCTGGATGCGGAGAGCCGCACCGTTGTGGAAGCGCGCCGCCGCACGCTGGAAGCGGATGTAGCCCGCGCTGCCGAGCAATCCACGGCGGAATTCCGGTCCGGCATTAAGGCTTTCCTATACTCCTGCCTGGTTGCCGCGGTCAGCGCCGTCGATCAGCATGCGCAAACCACCCTTGCGGGGCTTTCGTCGGATCCCACGAACATCAAACGCGCGTTGGAAGCTCCGTCGAGCGCCGCCGCAAATCCGGAGGATCTGCAATTTCCTCCGAAGTCTGCTTCCAACTCGCAGTAAGCAGACTCGCTTCATAACCCTCTGCCTGATTTGGCCAGCGACAGCTCCGGTGGTCTGCGCTATAGCACCAAGCTAATTTTATTTTGCAGGCAACATGCTTTTTGCGCTGCGCATCCATGCTGCGTAAGTCCCCTAAGTTTTCCGTGGAGGCGCCGATGGCCCGAGCCCGTCTCTTGCTGTCTTTGAATTTGTGTCTCGCACTGACTGTTTGCGCGCAAGAAAAAACACTGACAGCCGCGAATTCCGCGGCTTCCTCCGCGGCGGAGGCCGCGTCCGCAGAGACTCCGGAGAATCTGCCAGTGCGCCGGGTGGTGCTCTACAAGAACGGCGTCGGCTATTTCGAACATCTCGGGCGTGTCGCAGGCAGCCAAGAGGTGCACATTGACTTCACCAGCGCGCAACTGAACGACGTACTGAAATCGCTCACGGTGCTGGATCTTTCCGGCGGACGCATCACCGGCGTCGATTACAGCTCCGAGGCTCCGCTGGCGCGGCGTCTGGCCACCCTGCGCCTGGCCTTGGGTGAGAAGCCTACGCAGGCGGAAGTGCTTGGGGCGCTGCGTGGCGCGCGCGTCGAAGTACGCAATGGCTCGGCTGCGCCCATCACCGGAAAACTGCTCAGCGTGGAACGCAAAACTCGTTCGAGCACGACGTTCACCGTGGAGACCGACGAAATTTCCTTGATCACCGATTCCGGCGAGATGCACTCCGTCGATCTCAACCCGGCCACCTCCGTGCGCATTGTTGACCACGATGTTCAGCTCGAAGTCGGCCGCTATCTGGGCCTGATTGCCGCCGCGCGCGAGCAAGACGTCCGACGCATGACCATTTCCACCGCAGGCTCCGGCGAACGCAATCTCTATGTGAGCTACATCAGCGAAGTGCCGATCTGGAAGACCACTTACCGCATCGTGCTTCCCAGCAAGCCAGGAAAAATGCCGCTGCTGCAGGGTTGGGCGATCATCGACAACACCGTGGGTGAAGATTGGAATAATGTCGAACTTTCGCTGGTCGCGGGCGCGCCGCACTCTTTCATCCAGGAACTGTCCGAGCCGTACTACGGGCGGCGCCCGGTGGTCGCGCTGCCGGAAAATGTGCAACTCGCTCCACAAACGCACGCGGCGACACTAGCGGGCGGTAATGGCCGCTTGTCTGGCCAGGTTACGGATCCATCCGGTGGCGTGGTGGTTGGCGCGAATGTGCGCCTGCTGGACGAGCAGGGCACCGTGGTCGGCACTGCGTTTTCCGATGGCAACGGCAACTATTCGTTTGCGTCATTGCCGCCCGGAGCCTATCAAGTGGAATTTCAACACCCCGGATTCCGCAAGAACGTGGTCGCGCAACTCAACGTCGGTCCGGGAGAAAATCAGTTCAATGGCCTGCTGCAGGTGGGCAGCGCCGCGGAAACCGTGGAGGTCAGCGGGGCCGCCGGCGGAACGCTGAATACGGAAGCGGTTGGCGTTGTCGCCAGTGTCGGCTCTGTTTCTTACGCGAACCGAGCGCACATCGGTTCCGGCATGGGCGGGGGCACGGGGGGAGGGAGGTATACAGCAGCTTTGGCGGCTGCGCCTAATCTCGAAGCCGCGCGGGAAATGAGCGTGGCGGCAGCGAGCGGTGAGGATCTGGGCGATCTGTTCGAGTACAAGCTGAAAGACCGCGTCACACTGAAAAAGAATCAATCCGCGTTGGTGCCCATCGCGCAAACCGAGATGGAGGCGGAAAAAGTCTCGCTGTGGAACGGCACGGCGTATGCAGGCCGGCCCCTTCGCGCTCTTTGGCTGAAAAACACTTCTTCGTTGACGCTCGATGGCGGCAGCTTCAGCGTTTTGGAAGGCGAAGTGTTCGCCGGGGAAGGTTTGACGGACCCCATCAAGCCTGGTGAGCGCCGCCTGCTCTCGTACGCCACGGACCTCGGACTTCTCGTAGAAATGCAGAAATCCAGCCAGCCGCAACAAATCACGCACGTCAAAATCGCGAAAGGGGTGATGACGCAGACCAGCGAACTTCGCGAAAACACGCTGTACACCGTACGCAATCAAGATGACTCCGCGCGTGTGCTGGTCATCGAACAGCCGATTCGTCCCGGCGCGAACCTGACAAAAGCGACGAAAGAACCGGACGAGCGAGCACCCGGGGTTTACCGCTTCAAGCTGAACGTGGCCCCGAAAACAACAGCTTCCCTGCCCGTGGAAGAATTCCGCGTACTGCAGAGCAATTTCCAATTGGCCGATCTGCAGGAAGAGCAAATTGCGCTGTTTTCCAAGAACGGCAGCATCACTCCGGAGATGGCCGAGGCGCTGCAGAAGATTGCCGCACAACGGGCCGTCGTCGCCAAACTCGAGCAGCATATGGAGGACCGCCAGAAGGACATCGACCGCATCGTCGCGGATCAAGCGCGTCTGCGCGAGAACATGAAGGCCCTGCGGGGGAGTGCCGAGGAAAAGGCGCTACTGCAGCGTTACAGCAGTGAACTCGATCAGCAGGAAACGCAGCTCGACAGCCTGCGCAAAAATATCCAAGCTACCGAGGTGGAACGCGATAAGGCTAACGAGCAACTGCAAGACCTGATCGACAATACGCAACTCGAAGCCACAATCTAACGGAGCGTATCGCGCACAAAAAAACCGGAGGCATCCCGCCTCCGGTTCCACTCTTATATTTTTACCCCTTCAATTCTTCTGCTTTTATTCGTATCTCAGTGCTTCTACGGGATCGAGCTTGGCCGCTTTCACCGCAGGCCACACGCCGAAGATCAAACCAATACTCACACTGACGGCAATTCCCGTAAGCGCGGCCCACAGCGGCACGATGCCCGGCCAATCCAACGTGATGCGCACGACAAACACCAGCAAGAACACCAGCACCAGCGCCAGCAATCCTCCCGCGCCCGTCAAGGTCATCGCCTCCAGCAGAAATTGCCAGGTAATGTCCTTCCGTTTTGCGCCGATAGCTTTGCGTACGCCAATTTCGCGGGTACGTTCGGTCACGCTGACCAGCATGATATTCATCACGCCCACGCCACCGATCAACAGTCCGATAGAGCTCAACACGATCATGGCCAAGTACACCATCATCATGATGCTGTGAAACTCCTGAACTTCCTGCTCCGCGGTGGCGATGGAGAAATTGTCCTTGCCGCCATACGGCACGTTGCGGCGCCGCTCCAGCACGTCGCGGATCTGGTCCACCGCTTCGGTCAGCTTGCCTGGATAAGCCTGCGCGCGCATGTTGATTTCGTTGGCGCTCGGGTAGGTTTTCTGGAAGGTGTTGAAGGGAATCAAGACGCGGCGGTCTTCATCGCCCATGCCAAATCCGCCTTTGGGCTTTTCTACTACGCCAATCACGGTGAAGTCCGCCCCGTCGATCCTGACGTCTTTTCCGATTGGATGCCCTTCAGGGAACAACACCGGCGCGACGTTCTCGCCCAGCATCACTACTTTCTCTTTGTGCAGGTCGTCGCCCTCGCTGATGAATCGGCCTTCCAGCGTTGAAGCGTTTGCGTAAACCTGGCCGAAGTTAGCCTGCACGCCGCGAAAATCAATCGCGGACACAGCGCCGGATTTGGTGCGCACGGTGTGAGCATGGTCCCAATCCGTCTGCAGGAAGGTCGTCACACTTTTTACTGCGGGGCAAGACGCCTGGATTGCCAGTGCATCCTCTACCGTGAGCGGCTTGCGCTGGCGCTCTTCCAACGGCGGAGGACCATTGTGGCGGCCCTGGTCCCACTTGGTGATAAACGCGGTATCCGCGCCAAATTGGTTGATGTTCTCTTGGATCTTCTGGTCGAAGCCGGTCAACAGTGCAGCTACCAGCATGATTACGCTGACGCCCAGCACCACACCAAACACGGTGAGCGCACTGCGCATCTTGTGGGCGCGCAGCGTGTCCATGGCTTGCCTCAGATTTTCGCCGTATGCGTGCTGTGCCATGATTCGCCCGCCTACCCGTCGGCCCGCAGCGCTTCAATGGGATCGAGTTTCGCTGCGCGCATCGCCGGGAAAATTCCAAAGAACAGGCCCACACCGGTGGCCAGGCCCAAGGACAGAAGCACCGCGGCCAGTGGCGTCTCCATGGGGAACGAAAATACCGCCTTCACCAGAAACACCACAGCGTAGGCGGTGAGAATCCCGATAAATCCGCCGGTGGCGGCCAGCACCGACGATTCCGTAACGAATTGCAGCAAAATGTGTTTCTTGCGCGCACCCAAAGCACGCCGCAGTCCAATCTCGCGGGTACGCTCAGTCACGCTGGCCAGCATGATGTTCATGATTACGATGCCGCCGACCACCAGGAAAATGCTCACCAGGGCCATCGCCACCACCGCCAGGTTACCGGTCAGGTCGTGCCACAACTGCATGATGGAATCAGAGGCCAGAATGGCGAAATTGTCGGGCGCGTCGTAAGGCAAATGCCGCCAAGCGCGTAAGTACATACGCGCCTCATCCTCGCTGGCCTGCATCATCTCCTGGCTGGGCGCCTGCACGAAAATGGTGATCCAGTCGTCCGCCTTGTGCCAGCCCTTCCGGTAGGTATTAATGGGCATGATCATGTAGTTGTCTTGGGACTGGCCGAAAGCGCTGCCCAAAGGTTCCGCGACGCCAATCACCTGATAGGTGTGCGTTTGCGCGCGAATGGTTTTGCCTATGGGATCTTCATTGGGGAAAAACTTGGCCACCAGGTCCGGCCCGATGAACACGACATCTTCGCGATGCTCGTCGTCCGCTTCGGTGATAAACCGGCCTTCTGCCACGTTCAGGTTGCGCACGTCCGCGAAATTCGGCGTCGCTCCCATCACGTCGGTGTTTTCCATCACCGCATTGCCGACCTTGGTCTGGAGGTTTCGGTCTTCCTCCGCAGCCACCGCGCTAGCCAGCTTCATACTCTCGCGAAGGCGGCGCAAGTCCTCCATATCGATGTACGGACGCTTTTGGGCCTTGATGAAGTCATCTTGACTGGTGATGATGCCGAAGCGGTCGACGATAAAAACATTCGCACCCAGATTGGCAACGCGTGTAGCAACGTACAGGTTCAGTCCGGCGATCACGCTCATCACCACAACCAGCGTCAATACCGCCAGGATCACTCCCAACAGCGTCAGGAAACTCCGAAGCTTGTGCGCCCGCAGGGCATCCAGCGCCAGCTTGAAGGTCTCCCCGAAGGTGCGCCAGGCGCGCCGATACCGTTGCCATCGGGTGAGGGCTTCCCCCGAGGCCTTACCCAGTCGCGCTGCGGATAGCCCGTCGAGGGGCACCACACCCATACCGTTCTCCTACATCTAGAAATACGTGTGTATGGCTCGGATTGTTTCCAAACCAGGTTCTTTCCCGCTCTTTAGACGCACTCCAAGCAGTATTTGTTCGCGCCAGGACGCGCACTTTCTTCTTGTTAGAGGGTATCGACTGGGACTTGAGATGTATGTGACCCGAAGGGCGGTCGGCAGATCCCTCTGCAGCACGTCAGAACCAAGCCCAAACCCGCAGCCTGGTTTAGAACCAAATCTATTATATCGAATAAGTTGCCAGTAGGTCGAAACGAACTTGCTTGCGCCCGCCGAAGCCCCGGCTCTAGCTCATGCCGGTAGGACCAACGGACCGAAGCAATGTGCGTTCAACCTCTACTGTGTAACGGTGATCGTCAGGCTGGCCGCGTGGCTGGTTCCCGAGCCCCCCGTCGTTGCTGCCGTGATAGAAACTGTACTTGTTCCGACTGGAGTCCCTTGATTTTTACCTCCGCCACCGCCTCCCCCACACGACGCTAGCCCGGCCGAAACCACCAAGAGAATAAGCATGGCCCAGACCGGCGCTGGTATGCGCCTCTGCTTGCGGAATGTGGCGAACGCCAGCCAGGTTGCGAGAAGCGCAAACATCGACGCGTAAAGATAAAGATAAGGTCGGGAACGGGGCAAAGGTGCGAGGAATGCCGAGCCCTTCGCCGTGGTTTGTACGACGAGTGTGGCGGTGGCCGGACTGCCATTGGGGGTCACAGAAGTTGGGTTGAATGTGCAAGTGGTCTCTGCAGGCAATCCGCTGCAGGAAAAACTGACGGCTGAGTTGAAACCATTCAGCGGCTTGACCGTGAACGTTGCTGTGCCGCTCTGACCTTTCACGATCGTGAGGCTGGAAGGACTGACAGAAAGCTGAAAGTCCGGTGCTGGCAGGTTGATGGTGTACGTTGCGCTGGCCAGCGCGCTGTTCGAGAAACCACTCGCGGTGGCAATTGCCTGGATGGTTTGCGTAGAGTTCACCGTGATGGGATCAGTATAGGTACTCGTGGTAGCCGAGGTAGGAGGCGTCGACCCGTCGGTCGTGTAGTAGATTGTGGCACCGTTTGTCGAATCCGACAGTGTCACCGTCTGCGCAGAAGTGTAGGTTCCCCCCGCGGGATTGAATGTGGGAGTGGCTGCCGCGGTTCCTTGCGCGGGAACCGCCAAGAAAGCGTGGAATACGTAATTGGCATCCTCGTAAGTACCGGTGACTTGGCCGCTGGCATTGATGGCAATGAGGACCGTTCCCGAAAACATGTTTTCATAAACTGCGTTTGGGCCATCGATGGGCGCAGTGAATGTTCCATTGGGGGCACGCACGAAACCGTGATGGTCGCCCTGCCCGTCGGTATACACGCCCGAGATCGTGCCTGCTGCGTTCATGCTGGCGGCGAGCGTCCCAGGAAACAATCCGGCCGTAACCATGCCCGGCGCATCGAAAGTGGTGAAGGTTGGAGTAGTGCTGGAGGCGGTATATATGAAACCGTGATTGTTTCCCCCATTGGCGTACACACCGGCCAGATCTCCAGCGCTGTTGATACTGGTGGCGACGGTACCGGAAAATTGCAGTTTGCTACTGCCGCCGGTCCCGGCTCCTGGTGCATCGATAGGCGAAGTGATCGTCCCGTTTTCGTCACGCAGGAAACCGTGAAATGTCGCGTTGGCGTCTTTGTAGAAGCCGGTGATGCTTCCGGTGGCGTTGATACTTAGAGGGACGGTCCCCTCGGTCGCAGAAGTGCCAGCTCCGGAAACGTCGAAGCTGGTGAAGGCGCCAGCGGAAGTCCGCACAAACCCGTGACGAACATCGCTCGTGTCGTCCACCCAGATCCCCGCGATATCGCCCGCTGAATCGATGGCGATCGGCAGGGTTCCACGATGACCGACGGTGGTGGGAGCACCGGGCGCATCGAACTCGGTGATCGCACCCGAAGCACTACGAACGAATCCGTGGTATGCGTTGTTGGCGTCGAAGTACATTCCTGCAATCTCATCGCTGGCGTTAATGCTGGTGGGAAAGGTTCCTTGATTCAGGGCGTTGCCCGCGTGGGGAGAATCAAACTCGGTGATCGTCCCGTTCGCAGTGCGGACGAAGCCGTGGGCCACATTTGTCGCGGTTCCATTGGTGTTCAGGTAGATGCCCGCGATGTCGCCGCTGTCGTTGATGCTGGTGCCCATGGTTCCTTGAAGAACGCCGGTGCCCGCATCGGCGGCCTGGAAATCAGTGAAGGTGTAAGAATTGGTGCTCTGGGCGTGGACCGTTTGAGCACGCCACAAGGGAAATCCGCATGGCGCCTTATTGGAAGCGAGGTTAAAAACGGCCAAAAGGATCAGGGTAGCCAACAACAGCACCACGCTTCCGGTTTTTCGTGTGCGATAGATCGCCTCTCGTATTGGCTGTTTTGCGCAAGACACCATTTGGGTATTGGAAAGCTTAGGCGAGTACCGCTGTCTCATGGCGAGATCCTCCAAATGCAGATGCGGGTGAGCGCGAGTGAGCTAAGGCTTGCAGCGGTATGCTTGGGAAGTCAATGGGGCTAAAGAAGATTTGATATGAAATAGGTATGAAATAACGCGGAAATAGGGCACTTTCTAGTCGCGGCGCTAAGGAACCATGTTGCCGACGGGAATGAACTGCGTTTTGCATCCGACTATGCAACGGACCTTCTGAAAGGCAGCTTTTTCTGCCGCGCTTAAGGTATGTGCATTCCTGCCTGTTTGATAAAAGCGCTCATGCGCGCTGCGAAAATCATCGCCCCCCGCATAGGCCGCCATGAGACGAAGATTTTTATCGAACTCGTACCAAATGGGACAGCCACGGGGCTTGATGCATTCCAGCACAGTTAGCCGGATGACACCGTGATCGACCGTCGGATCCGTTGCCTCGTTGTACTGAAATAGAGCGCGATTCAAATCGCTTCTGGGAAAAAGCAGACGCAGGCGCTCCTCGGCTTGCCTCATTCCGTGAATCTGGAATTCCGGTTGTACTTCTGTGGAAGCACCAAACACCCGATCGGGATCTAGGACCACTAGGGTTGCCTGGTGATCGTACTCGCTCATTCCCGTGGCGATAATCTCCTCTCTGCCATCGCCATCCAAATCGCCGAGCGTCAAATATGGCAACGCTCCGGAATGCCAATACTCCGAGATTAATGTACCGTTGGAATTGAGCATCGCGATCTGGTCAGGCCACCATGGGTCGTGCGCACTGGAAACCACGATGCGGGCAGTCCGCTTTCTTGTTGCTTTAAGCACGCTCAACGAATAGGTCTTGTACGTTGCGGGAGTTCCGCGGAGTTCCGGCAGTTCACGCCCGGGAGTCCAGCGCCATTTCTCCTTACCGCGATCGGAGTAGCAGATCAATGTAGAGGAGTGCGGTTCAGCCGGATGAGCCGCGGGCGAATAAATGAAAAGGACACTGGTATGGCCGCTGCCCTCCAGATCTACGAACCAGACAGGCGTGTGTAGGTACACTGCATAGTACCAATCGGGTCCAATTCCCTCAGGAAAGGTTTTTCGCCAAAGCTCCTTGCCGTCCGCGTTCATCACCACGAGGGCAGAACCGTCTAGCCGGGCGGACTTGGGCTGCTCCGGAAGAAAGAGGAGCCGGGTGGAGACGTAGCCCAGAATCGCAAGGACGCTGAATGCCACGATCAGCAGCGCTTTCGTCCAGTTCTGAAGGCCTGCCAGTTGCGATCGTGGCTGCGGATGCGGCGCTTGCGCCGTAGCGGGAAACAGTGAAATTGACGCAGTGGCGCCGTTTGGGTTGCGCTCCATAGCGTCCATCCACCGCGTTTGCTGCTGGCCATCACCCGAAGGTGCGCGCTTAGGAAAATAGATAATGATTTGATCCGATGTTCCTTCGTCGTTGTAATAGGATTCCACCGCACGGCGCAGCCGATTCATCTCTGTCGCAACGTCTTTGGCATGTTTGGTTTTGGTTTCCGTCGGCCATAATTCATGAATTACGACTTCAGCGGTGAGGGTAACCTGGGAACCCAGGTTCCTGTGCAGGACTTGCAATAGCTTTCGAAGCTGACTTTTTGTCGCGAGGCTGTGACTCTGTAAAATCCTGTCGACTTGGTCGCGAACGGCGCCGGGGTCCATGGGTTCAGCCGCCTCCGTCGATTGGCTGATGCGCCAGGATTTGATGAGTATGGTTGTAGATGATATCACGCGGCCGCGAAACTTACGGATTCTGAGCGCATTCTGTTGCGGACAAGCCGCGAGCGGTGGGCGCTCGATCCTGGGGTTTACCCGGTGTTGACGAAATTGGTCCCTGGAATTAACATCCGCGTGAAGTTGAAGTGGCGTTTTTGGCTCGAATTCCTTCAGGAGGCGCCTGTGAGCACCCTTCTTCCTAACGAACGGGAGAGGTTTGCCTCTCGAGTTGCCCTGTAGCGCGGCCTCGTCCCGCCGATAAAAGTTCCCGCACTTAAAAGCTGATCTTCTTGCGTGCCATCGCGCGCAGGAACAATGCGGCCGCCAACTCGCTGTCGATCGCGGCGGCGCTGCGCCTCTCGCAGCAGAAAGACTTTCCGATGAATCTCGAGCAATTGGGGTGGGACCCCTTTTTTGATAACGCCTGGAAATCCGTCGAGGCCGCTGGCACAGAACCGGGGCGCGTCATCGCTCAGCATCGTGCTTTGTGGACGGTTGCCGGGCAGTTTGGCGAATTGCAAGCCGAAGCTTCCGGCAAATTACGTCAGAGCACAGAGGAAAGCGCTCTGTGGCCCACAATCGGCGACTGGGTGGTGGCAAAAGCAAAAGTCGGTGGTGGAATGGTGATTCACGATGTTCTGCCACGCCGCACGCAGATCACACGAAAAATACCCGGCAAACAAAGCAAGCCTCAAGTGCTGGCTGCAAACGTCGACACCCTATTTCTCACGATGGGTTTGGATGGCGACTTCAATGTCCGGCGCCTCGAACGCTTCCTGGCGCAGTTTTGGAATAGCGGGGCGAAACCCGTGTTGTTGCTTAACAAAGCTGACGTGCGAGACGACGCCAAAGAAATTGCCGCATCGATTCGCGCGGAGCTGCTTGGAGTGGACGTTCTCTGTATCAGCGCGCGTACAGGCACGGGATTACAGGAATTGGACGCTTATGTCACCGAGTGCCGAACGATTGTGCTGGTGGGAAGTTCCGGTGTGGGAAAATCCACTCTGGTCAACCGGCTGCTTTGTGCGGAACGCCAGTGTACGCAAACGGTGCGGGCCACCGACAGCCGCGGACGCCACACGACAACCGCACGCGAACTCTTCTTTCTCGGTTCCGGTGCGATGCTGATCGATACACCCGGACTGCGCGAACTACAGCTCTGGGACCCCGGCCAAGGGTTGCAGTCTGTCTTTGCCGACCTGAGTGACTTGGCACAACGTTGCCGTTTCCGCGATTGCCGCCATCAGGAAGAACCCGGCTGCGCCGTGCGGGCGGCAATCGAGCAAGGCGACCTGGCCCCAGATCGTTTGGAGAGTTATCGCAAGTTACAGCGCGAACAAGAGTTTCAACAGAGAAAGACCGACGCACTCGCTGCGCAAGAGAGGAAGAGCAGCCTCAAAAAGACCCACCGCGAAATCCGCAGATACTATCGGGAACGGGACGTGCCGTAGAATCCGAAGATCGACACAGCCGTGAATATCTACTTTTCGGTTTCGTGGATGAGCACGACGCCGGCTTCGCGGTGGGCGCGAAGGATGGCCAGTTGTTTGCCATCGAACGAGTAATCGCAGCCGCGGATGCGCTCGGAGGTGAAATCAGTGACTTGCACCGTTGACCTAGTGGCTGGCGGGGGAGGGCTGTTTCATCTCCGCAAGCAGCTTTTCGATTTCATCCATGATCCGGTTCATCTTTTTGACGGTCAGTTCGAGCGGTTCGTCAGTGGTCATATCCACACCGGCATCCTTGAGTAGCTCAATGGGATATTTGGAGCCACCGGAAGAAATGAACGCGAGATAGTGTTCTGTGGCGCCCGGTTGGCCGGAAAGCACTTTCTCGGATAACGCAGAGGAGGCAGTGAAGGAGGTTGCATACTGATAGACATAGAAATTGTTATAAAAGTGTGGAATGAAGGCCCATTCGTAGGCGACGTAATCATCTACAATGCAGACTCCCTGGTCCTGGCCGTAATATTTTTTGACAATGTCAGCGTACAGTTTCGAGATGGCATCACCGGTTAGCGGTTCTCCTTTCTCCGCCATTTGGTGCATGCGCAACTCGAATTCCGCGAACTGCGTCTGCCGGAAGACCGTGCCCTTGATGTTCTCGAGGTAGTTGCCCAGCAGTGATAGCTTGACGGCAGGGTCATCGATTTTCTTCAACATATATTCAATCAAAAGCGCTTCATTAAACGTCGATGCGACCTCGGCTACGAAAATCGGATAGCGAGCCAAAGGGTAAGGTTGCGCTTTGTTGGAAAAGTAGCTCTGCATGGAATGGCCAAGTTCGTGAGCTATCGTGCTCATATCCGTATACTTCCCGTTGTAGTTCAGCAAAATGTACGGGTGCACGTCGTAGGCGTTCCCGCTCATATATCCACCGGATGCTTTTCCTTCCGTTGGATAAAAATCGATCCAGCGCTCCGCAAACGCGCGTTTCGCTGCTGCGGCATACTCCGGACCCAAGGGTGCCAGTGCCTCAAGAATGTATTTTTCGGATTCTTCGACGGTGTAATGAGTGTCCGCGGTTTTGACCAATGGAGCGTAGAGATCGTAGTAATGCAGTTCCTGCAAGCCCAGCAGGCGTTTGCGTAGCCTCAGGTATCGCTGAAAGGTTGCCAGGTTACGGTTGACCCCTTCCAGAAGTTTGGAATAGACAGCGGTCGGGATGTTTGGACCATCGAGCGCAGCGTCGAGCGAAGTATCGTAGTGTCGCGCATGCGCGTAAAAGATCGATGCTTGTATGCTGGTGTCGAGGGTGGAGCCAAAGGTTCCCCGGTAATCGCCCAAGGTCTTGAAAAAGGTGGACATGACCTTTTCGCGGTCCGAACGATTCGGCGAGGCGCGTTGTAGTTCGTATTCGGAGGAAGTCAATTTGGTGGTCTTGCCGTCACTCAAGGTGATGGAGGGATGGGGAAAGTCCGCGTTGGAGAATATGTTGTAGGTGTTGGAAGGACCGCTGGAAATGACCGAGGAGGCAGCAAGCAGCTTTTCTTCCGCATCGGTTCCAATATGAGGCCGGCGGCGCGTGACGTCATCGAGGTAGTGACGGTAAACATTTAGTCGAGGCTCCTGCGCAAGAAAAGCGCGAAGTTTGGCATCCTCGATGGTGAGGATTTCGGGTTCGATAAACGCAGTGTCCGCTCCGAAAGTCGCTCCCAACTGCGTTATCTCCTGTTGCATGCCCTGATAAACGCTGACGCGAGTGTCTTGATCGGAAATCAACCCGGCATAGGTCGATAGCCGATAAAATTCCTTTTCGAGCGTGCTTTCCATCTCCAGGGCGTCAGCCAGGCGTTGTGGGGAGCGAGAGAGAGTGCCTTTGAACTGAGCCATCTTAGGCAGCTCAGCGGCAAGCTGATTTTTAGCATCGCGCCAGGCCTGGTCGGAAGAGTAAAGCTTCGTTAAATCCCATTTGTACTGGTCTGGAATTTTGCTGCGGTCTTGCTCCTGGGCTGAAGACGCGATGGCAAGAGCGAACGGCAACATCGAGGCGAAACCGAACTGCAGCAAATTGAGTTTCGTTCTGGGCCTCATGACACGCTCCTCCGTTTAGTTTGCAAGGGGTCACTATGGTTGATCGCCGAATCGAGCGGAGAGAGTTTACCTCAAAACTGGCCGCTGTACTCCGGCGGTCAGCTACTTTTCGGTTTCGTGGATGAGCACAACGTCGGCTTCGCGGTGGGCGCGAAGGATGGCCAGTTGTTTGCCATCGAACGAGTAATCAAAGTCGCGGATGCGCTCGGACGTGAAATCAGTGACTTGCTTGCCCGCCGAGCCATCCAGAGGCTGCCACCAAAGATTGTCGGTCTCGCCGTTGCGAATCGGGTAAACGATGGCCTTGCCATCGGGGCTGAAGGAAATCGGGCCGATGGTGTAGCTGAAGGCAAACTCAGCGCGGGGCCGTTCGAATTCCAGCAGGCGTGCCGGTTGGCTGGAATCGACAGAAATCAGGGCCAGTTTCTCTTTCGGATCGCCCGGTTTCTGTGTAACAAACGCCGCGGTCTTTCCATCGGGGGAAACCGTGATGCGGCTAAAGGCCGGAAGCTCGAATGCTTTCTGGGGCGGCCCGCCCGCAGTGGAAACTTTCTGCAGGAAATTGTCGGCATCGGAATAAAACGTCGTTTTGCCATCGGGCGTGCACGCGGGAAAAACATCCAGCTTGCCAGAGGTGAGCGCCTTCGCGTTGGAGCCGTCCGCATCGGCCATATAGACTCCCAGCGTAACCCGCTTGACGTCAATCGCAGAGAAGACCACATGCCCATCCGCGCACGCGCGCGCAAAATTAGGCAACGTGACCTGAGAAGCGAATGGAGTCTGCGCTCCCGATTCCAGATTCACCAGGGTGAAACCACCGGCCGCGGCAGACACCAACAGTTTACCGTCGCGCGTCCACGAAACCATGTCGTTGGGCGTTCCAGTATTGAATGGCCGTTCTTGCGAACTCCCGCCGCCCAGCGGAAGCACAGACTCGCTCATGTGCACTTGGCGCATCACCGCCGCTACAGCGCGGCCGTCGGCAGACACACTCAGATCCACGTAGGAGTTCGTGTCGCGCGTAACCGGAGTCAGTATTCCATCCGGGTAGGACACAAAGAACAGTTGCCACTGCGCGGCGTACGGAAGCTGCCCCAACACCAGCAACCCTTTGCCCTCCGGAAGCCATGTAGGGCGGAAAAAAAACAGTTTGGTAGAAGTCATGAACAGGTTGCGCTTGCCGGAGTCGGGATCCATGGCAACTAGGCCGGAGAGCGCGCCAGCCGGTTGGGAAATGACCCCAACGATGGCCTTGCCATCCGGCGACCATGCCGGATCGAGAACCTGCTCGTTCAACGGACCGGTGGTCACTTGCTTTTCTTCGCCGGATTCCAGCGAGTGGATAGTGACTCGGTATTCGCCAGCCTTGGGTGAGTTTGCCGTGCCATACACGATCTTCTTGCCGTCGGGCGAGAAGGACAAATTGGTGTCGATGTCGGTCACCAATTTCTCGGGGGTGCCGCCTAACACCGGCACGCGGTAGAGATAGCCTAATGAGTTGCTGCCGCTCTCCGCACGGACAAAATAGAGATAGTTGCCGTCCGGAGAAAACCGCAAACCACGGTAGATTACTGGCGAGGGAGCGACGACCTGTGTGTTGCTGTTCGTCGGAATATTGCGCAGCCACAGGCTTTGCTGCCCATTGTCCGCCAACACGCTGAGAATGTACTTGCCGTCGGGAGAAATGGCCACCTCCGTGGCTTTGCCGGTCTCGGTGATCTTGCTGACGGAGAAATTCTGAAAGGGAGCGGCCTGCGATCGCGAAACAAGCGCGTAGATGCCGTAGGCCGCCGCGGCAAGCAGCAGAACTGCGATCAAACTGATCACGCCCAGCGAGAACTTGTGCTGTTTCGCCGCTGCAACCACTGCGGAACTGCTGG
>Ga0335073_10001939_pt1 | contig 28166 bp, 26 predicted proteins | sample Lox_Sample_22_FD_207093 | JGI IMG/M metagenome (GOLD analysis project Ga0335073, IMG submission 207093) | Soil microbial communities from Loxahatchee National Wildlife Refuge, Florida, United States - Lox_Sample_2.2 | ecosystem: Environmental > Terrestrial > Soil > Wetlands | place: USA...
GCACTGGTTCTACGTGGACAGCGGCAAGGCGCGCGAGGAGCTCGGCTTCGCCCCCCGCGATCCCCAGGAAACCTTGCGCGACACCGTTCGCTTCCTGCAGAAGCGCCTCGAACGACCCGCGGCGTTCGTCCGGCCGGCGATCTGAGGTCGGGCGCCGGCTCCTTGAGGGCGGGGATTGCGCATGCTACGCCCGGTGCGTGCGCTGGGCCTCCTGGACGCTCGTGGCGATGGCGCTCGGCTCGCCCGCCCGCGCCGACGAGGGCACGGATGCGGGAGCGAGCGCGGCCGGCCCAGGGCTGGACGTCCCGGCGATCATCCACGACGTCGAGGCGCTGCGCGGGATCACCGCCAAACGACCGATCACGGTGCAGCGACTGGACGCCGGCGCCTTCCTGCAGGCGCTCCACCAGCGGGAGGACCGGAAGCGAGGCACGTTCCGCCGAGAACGTGCGCTCTGGCTGGCGTTTGGCTTCGGGGGGCCCCGGGACGACCCGGAGAAGATCATCGGCGGCGTCCTGGACGAGCAGATCCTCGGCTTCTACGATCCCCGGTCGAAGGAGTTGCTGGTTCGCGAGGATCTGCCGCCCGGCCAGGGTGCCTTCGGGCCGGCCGTCCTGCTCGCCCACGAGATCGAGCACGCGCTGCAGGATCAGGAATTCGGGCTCGGCGATCCGGGCGCCCTGCCGGACGATGACGCCCGGGAAGCGGCGAGCGCGCTGTTCGAGGGCGACGCGACGGCGGTGATGATCGCCTACCAGGCGCATCGGGAAGGGAAGCCGCTGCACGAGACGCTGGCGCGCCTGGCGCGCAGGATCCGCGATCTGCCGCCGCGCCTGCTCGTCGCGCTGACCCAGCACTCGGAGAAGATCCGCAGGACCCTGCCGATCGTCGCCGACGCGCTGCTCTTCCCCTACCTCGAGGGCTTCGCCTTCGTGGAGCGCTTCTACCAGACGGGCGACTTTGCGCTGGTGGACGAGCTCTTCCGGCACCGGCCCGCCAGCACCGCCCAGATCGCAGATCCGAAGCTGTACCTGGCCGGCGTGTCGCCCGTCCGCGTCGACCCCCCGACGCTGCCGGCCGGCAGCCGGCGCATCGACTCGGGAAGGCTCGGCGCGCTGGGGAGCCGCATCCTCTTCGGCCAGACCGTCTCTCCTGCGCTCGCCAGACTCCTGGCCGCCGACTGGGCGGGCGACGCCTTCACGCTGGCCGAAGGACCCGGCCGGCGCCTGTCGTGCACCTGGGTCTCGACCTGGAAGAGCGAGCTGGGCGCCCGCGCCGTCGAGGCGGCCTTGACCCGCATCGCGGCCCGCTGGAAAGCGGTCTCCGCGGGCGGCTGGGCGCTGTCTCGGGGCGCGCACGTGAGTCGCGAGGGGACGACGGTCGTGCTGATCCGCGGACTCCCGGCGGCCGTGACCCGCTCCCAGCTCGCCTCGCTCGCGGGCCTGGTGGAGGTTCCCAGCCCTCCGCACCCGCCCCTGGACGTGAGCGAGCTTGCCGCGGAGCCGAGGTTGCCCGAGGACGACACGGGCACCGTCCTCGGAGACCGCTACCGGAACGAACGGCTGGGGCTCACGGCCAGGATCCCCCCGGGCTTCTTCCGCGAGGAGGCGCACGTTCAGCTCCGGATCAGGAGCCTGCGGGGAAGAGCAGTCGGCGTCTTCGACTTCCTCCGGGCCCGACCGCCCACCAAGGAGCTGAGAGACACCACGTTCAAGTCGGTCGTCACGGGCTTCTCCGTGACCTCTCCGCGGACCGCGACGCCCCGCGCGAGCGAGGGTCCCGCCGATCTGGGCTGGGCCAAGGGGTGGAACCGCTCGTGGCACTGGCGTGGGCCTGGCCCCCGTCTGCGGGCGGTGCTGGCGCCCGCCTGCGGTGGCACGAGCAGCTACCTCTTCATCGAGCTGTGGAGCGAGCCGGCGGGTGAGCAAGCGCTGGACCGCTGGGTGCGATCGTTCGACGTCTCGGAAGCGGCCGCCTCCGACGCCTGCAGCGCCGTCGCGGCGGGAATCCAGGAATGAGCGCCGGCTTTCAGCCGCCGTGGCCAGCGAGGGCCAGCAGATCGAGCAGTCCCCACGCGAGTCTCCTCACCTCGGCCTGGTAGCCCGCCCGAACGCCGAGCGCGAAGACCGCGAGCGACACCCAGAACCACAGCCCGCGCAGGCCCGCCAGGTGGGCGGCGAAGCCCAGCAGGCCGACGAGGCCGAAGCCGGCGAGCGCCCAGCCTGCCACCGGCACGGTGCTGAAGCGGAGCAGGAGCTGGCAACCCGAGGGCGCGGCGGCCTCGGCGCCGAAGGAGCCGACGTAGACGGCCGGCCACTTCGCCCCGCGCAACCGGCCCAGCCAGGGGCTCGGGCGATCGCCCTGCCGGAAGGACATCCGCCCTCCTTCGGCCGCCTCCACGCGGAACGCCCCGGTCCGCAGGAAGGCGCTGCGCACGCGCTCGCGCGCCGCCACCGCGGAGAGGTCCAGCCGAACGTTCACGGCCAGGCCGAGCGGCAGATCGAGGAAGGTGACGCGCGGGCCGTCGTCCCGGGGGCGCGACAGCCGGACGTACCGGGCAAAGGCCAGCGCCCAGAACACCAGGGCCGCGACGGCGAGGGCAAAACTCACCGCATCGGTTTACCGCAAAGCGCGGCCGTTCGATCAGACCTTCCGCACGTTCGCCGCCTGCAGCCCCTTGGGCCCCTGCACGACCTCGAACTCGACGGCGTCGCCCTCCATGAGGCTACGGAACCCCTCCATCTGGATGGCCGTATGGTGGACGAAGACATCCTCGCCGTCGTCCCGCGAAATGAACCCGTAGCCCTTGCCGTCGTTGAACCACTTCACCTTGCCTTTCGCCACGCGTCGTCCTCCCCTTCATCCGGCGGCGCGGGTGTGCCCGCGCCCTGCGAATGTAGTATCCACGGGCGGGTCCGACTGGAATGGGTAGAGACGACAGGATGCTCCGCCGGCCGGCGGCCGAGCCCGACTCCGACGCTCGCCGTTCCGGAGACGAAGCGGCCCTGTTCCGAGAGGCTGCCGCCGGGGCGGTGCCGCTGCGCGACGCGCGCGGGTTCGTGCCGCCACGGAAGAAGCCTCCCCTCCGGGGGCGGCCGGCCGAGGCCGGCGGTGCCTCCTCCACCACCGCGGGGGCGGCGGCCGACGATCCGGAGGGCGCCGGGCTCCGCGAGCTCGACCGCCGCACGCGGAGACGGCTCCGCCGGGGCGAGATCCCCGTCGAGGCGCGGCTCGACCTGCACGGGCTGCGCGCCTCCGAGGCCGAACGCGCCGTCGCCCGCTTCATCGCCTCGGCGACGGCCGGCGGCAGGCGCTGCGTCCTCGTCGTCCACGGCCGCGGCCTCAACTCGCCGGATGGCAACGCGGTGCTCAAGGAGGGCATCGGCTCCTGGCTCACACAGGGAGCGGCACACCGCCAGGTCCTGGCCTTCTGCCCGGCCCTCCCGCGCGACGGCGGCGAGGGTGCGCTCTACGTCTTGCTGCGCCGCGCGGGGAAGGTGTAAGCGTTCCTACGCATGCCCACCGACTACGAACGGTACATCCGCACCGACGAGCTCCTCGCCCTGCAGAAGCCCGAGGCGCAGCTCGCCACCTCCGACGAGCTGCTCTTCCAGGTCATCCACCAGACGTTCGAGCTCTGGTTCAAGGTCTGCCTCCACGACGTGGACGAAGCCGTCCGCCATGCGCGCGAGGGCCGTGTTCCTCGGGCGGCACATCTGATGCGCCGCATCTCGCTCGTCCTCTCGATCCTCACCGATCAGCTCGCGGTGCTGGAGACCATGACGCCGGCGGATTATCATGTGGTGCGCCTCGCGCTGGGACGCGGCTCCGGACAGGATTCCCCGGGCTTCAACCGCATGCTCCGCATCGGCGAGCCGCTCTGGGCGACCTTCCAGGAGGTGCTGCGAAAGACCGGCGTCGGGCTCCTCGAGCTCCACCAGCACCCCGACGCGCACTACGACGCCTTCCAGCTCGCGGAGGCGCTCATGGATCTGGACGAGCGCTTCGTCCGCTGGCGCTTCTGCCACTTCCAGCTCGTACGCCGCGTCATCGGCGAAGAGGTCAAATCGCTCAAGGGCATCCCCGCTGCGCAGCTGGTCCACGGCATGCGCGAGTACCTCTTCCCGGATCTGTGGGCGGTCATCAACGACGTCACGCGCGCGGCGAAACCGGAGTACTGAACCATGGCCAGAGCCAGCCGCAAGGGACGCCGGGCCGCGAGGCCGCGCGGGGGCGCCGAAACGGAGCACGAGGAGCTGACGCGGCTGCGGCCGCGCTTTCCCATCCTCCGCCGCAAGAACTACCTCATCAACAACTCGCTCGGCGCGATGCCCGCCGCCACCTACGACGCGTTGCGCGAGTTCGCCGATGCCTGGGCGCACGAGGGGGTCCTCGCCTGGGACGACTGGCTGCCCATGGTGGTCGAGAGCGGCAACCGCGTCGGCAAGCTCATGGGCGCGCCCCCCGGCAGCGTGATGATGCACCAGAACGTCTCGACGCTGGTCGGGATCGTCCTGTCGGCCCTCGACTACCGCGAGCGCAACGCCATCGTCGCGACCGATCTGAACTTCCCGAGCGTGCTCTACAACCTCTACGAGCAGGAGCGGCGCGGGGCGCGGGTGGTGCTCGTGCCCGGCGGCGGCTTGAACGTCGACACGCAGCGCGTGGTGGAAGCCATCGACGACCAGACCGCGCTCGTCTGCCTCGACCTCGTCCTCTTTCGATCGAGCGGCCTGCTCGACGTCGCGCCGATCGTCGAGGCGGCGCACCGCCACGGCGCGCTCCTGCTCCTCGACGTCTACCAGGCCATCGGCGCCGTCCCCATCGACGTGGCGGCGCTCGGAGTCGACTTCGCCGTCGGCGGCTCGGTCAAGTGGCTCTGCGGCGGGCCCGGAGCGGCCTACCTGTACGTGGCCGAGTGGGCGCGCCGCAACCTGCGGCCCGCCGCCACCGGGTGGTTCTCGCACAAGCGCCCCTTCGCGTTCGAGGTCGGCCGCGTCGACCCGGCGGACGACATCCACCGCTACATGGGCGGCTCCCCGTCCGTGCCCGCGCTCTATTCGGCCCGCTCCGGCTACGAGGTCGTGGCGGAGGTGGGGGTGAAGCGGATTCGCGCCCGCTCGCTCTCGCTCACCGAGCGCCTCATCCAGGGCGCCGACGCGCAGGGGCTCACGGTGAACACGCCCCGCGATCCGGCGCGCCGCGGCGGCACCGTGTGCGTGGACTTCGAAGGCGCCGACGTCGCGCACGACGAGCTCATCGAGCGCGGCATCCTCATCGACTACCGGCCGAACTGCGGCATCCGCGTCTCGCCCCACTTCTACAACACGGCGGCCGAGTGCGACGCCGTCCTGGAGGCCATCGCCGAGATCCGGGCCAGCCGGCGCTTTCAGGGTCGGCTGCGGCAGCGCCCGGCGCGCGCAGCCGCGGCGACGCGCTGAGAGACTCTACCGCGGCCAGGGCCGCGCGCCTCCCGAAGCTCCCGCGCGGGCCATCCGCGCGGCGGCGAGCACGGCTTCGACGAGGCTCGTCGGATCGGCGGTGCCCTTCCCCGCGATGTCGTAGGCGACGCCGTGGTCGGGCGACGTCCGCGGGATCGGCAGCCCCAGCGTGACATTGACGGCGCGCTCGAAGTCGACGGTCTTCAAGGGGCCGAGCCCCTGATCGTGGGTCATGGCGAGGATCGCATCCCACGGCCCCCCTCGCGCGGCCCGGGCGAAGAGCGAGTCCGCCGGCAGCGGCCCGTCCACCCGCAGGCCCCGCTCCTTCGCCCTCGCGACGGCGGGGGCGATGATCCGGATCTCCTCGTCACCCAGCAGGCCGCCCTCGCCCGCGTGCGGGTTGAGCCCACACACGGCGACCCGTGACCGCCGCACGCCGAAGTAGCGGCGGAGGCCCTCGTCGAGGATCGCGAGCGTCGAGACGATCCCGGACGTGGTCAGCAGGCCCGGCGCCCGCTTGAGCGGCACGTGGACGGTCGCGAGGGCCACCTTCAACGTGGGGCCGGCCAGCAGCATCACCACGCGCCGCGCCCGAAAGCGCGCGGCCAGGTAGTCCGTGTGGCCGGCGAAGCGAAAGCCCGCGGCCGCGACGAGCGCCTTGTGGATGGGCGCGGTCACGAGCGCCTCCAGCTCACCCCCGCGCGCTGCGGCGACCGCGGCCTCGAGCCACGCGACCGGAACGGCGCCGCCCAGCGGGGGCGGACGGCCGAAGCGGAAGCGGCCGGGGTCGAACCGCACCGGTTCGATCACGGTGAGCCGCCTGGGCAGCGGCACGCGGGCCGTCGAGGCCGCCCGTGCGAGGACTCCCCGGTCGCCAAAGACGACGGGCACGCAGGCCCGGCGCACCTCGGGGCGCGCGAGCGCGGCGGCCACGACCTCCGGTCCGATCCCCCAGGGATCGCCGAGCGTGACGCCAACGCGAGGCCGGTTCACGGCGTCGCGGGCTTCAGCTCGTCCATCTTGATCTCGATGGACGCGTCCTTGCGCAGCGAAGAGAGGTAGTCGGCGGTCAGCCGCTCGGTCTGGCGCTGCGTCAGCTTCTGCCGGAGCCGATCCTTGACCTTGTCGAGCGGCGGCGGGGCGGTGCGGCGGCGATCCTCGACCTGGATGATGTGGTAGCCGAAGTGGGTCAACACGGGATCGCTCACGCCGCCCTTGGGCAGGGCGAAGGCGGCCGCCTCGAACTCGGGCACCATGACCCCGCGCTTGAACCAGCCGAGCTCGCCACCGTCGGCCGCGGACGGCCCGTCGCTGTACTTGCGCGCCACCTCCGCGAAGTCCTCGCCCGCCAGCAGCTTCTGGTGCAGCTCGCGCGCCTTGGCGAGCGCCTTCGCGCGGTCAGCGGGGCTCGCATCCTTGGGCAGCTTGACCAGGATGTGGCGGGCGCGGACCTCCTCCTCGCCGCCGGTCGCGAGGTACTCCTTCTGGTACTCGTCCTCGAGCTCCGTGTCCGTCACCTTCACCTGGGGGTGCACGCGCAGGCTCAACAGCTTCATCTTCTCCAGCTGGCGGCGCAGGCTGGAACGGTAGCTCTCCATCGTCATGCCCTCGTGCTCCAGGGCCGTCTCGAACTGCTTGGGGTCGCTGATGCCGTTGAGCCGCATCACGTCGGCGATGGAGGTCTGCAGATCCTCGTCGGTGACGCTGATGTTCGCGCTCTTGAGCTGCTCCTCGAGGAGGCGCTCGTCGATGAGCGTCTGCAGGGACTGCCGCAGCATGTCGCGGCGGCGGTGCGCGACCTCGGCGGCGTCGACGTCCTCGTCCGCGAGGCGCCGGAGCTCGGGGGCGGCCCGATCCTCCACTTCCGAAAGCAGGATGGGGCTGTCGTCGACCACGGCGGCGACGCGGTCGAGCAGCACGCCCGTCGGGGCCGCCGCCGGCGCCGCGGCGAGGAGGAGAAGAGGCCAGATCATCGAACCCTCGCCGCGGCCTGCTCGTCGATCGACACGGTCGCCTTGGCGTGCAGCGCGTCCAGGAAGGCTTGCTCCGCCTTGGCGTTCTTGTCGGAGCGGAGCTTCGCCTCGATGCGCGTCTTCGCCTCGTCGAGCGGCGTCGGTCCCGCCGGCCGCTTCTCGAGCACGCGGAAGAGGTGGAAGCCGTAGCTCGAGCTCACGACGTCCGAGAGGTCCTTGGGCGTCAGCGAGAAGCAGACCTCGTCGAAGATGGGGGGCATGGTGCCGCGGCCGAACCAGCCGAGATCGCCGCCGTCCTTGGCATCGGGCGACAGGCTGTGCTTGCGCGCGGCGTCCTCGAAGGTGAGCTTGCCCGCCTTGATGGCCGTCCGCAGCGCCTGCGCCTCCTCCTCGGTCTTCACGACGATCTGCTCCGCGTGGACCTCTTCCGGGCGATCGAACTCGGCCTTGTGGCTCGCGTAGTAGGCTTCGACCTCCGGCTCGGTGACGGCGACCCGGCTGAACACGTTCTGACTGAACAGCTTGCGGATCGTCAGCTGGTCGCGCAACCGGCCCTTCAGCTCCGTGGGCGAGATCTCCTCGTCGGCGAGGAGCTCGTCGAAGCTCGTGCCCGGGTAGTCCGCGCGCATCGCGAGGTAGGCCTTGTCCACGTCCTCCTCGGTCGCCTGCACGCCGGCCTGGCGGGCGCTCTGGAGCAGCTCTGTGCGCTCGATGATCCGCTGCAGCTCGGCCTTGCGCGCGACCTGCATCTCCTCCTCGCTGCGCGGTCCCAGGCCCTGGCTGCCGCGCCGCGACTGCGCAAGCTCCCGTTTCAGATCCACGGCCGTGATCGCTTCCCCGTTCACCGTCGCGACGACCGGAGAGGGCGCCGCGCCGCCGTCGCGCCGGCAGCCGTCGAGCACGCCGAGCGTGGCGGAGAGGCACAGGAAGCGGGCCACCGAGCGGCCCCGTGGAAGACGCCCGAGGCGCATCGGACCCTCGCTCTCCGGATCACTGCGTCTTGGCCGGCGGCAGCATCGGCCGACGGAACGGGGGAGGAGGCGGCATCCCCGGCGGGCGGCGCCCCGGGGGCGTGGCGGCGATCGGGGGCGAGCTCGGTGCGCGGCCCGGCAGCGGGAACCTGGGGCCGTTGCCTCCCATGCTCGGCACGCTCGCGTCCACCTTGGCCAGCTCGTCGTCGTGCACGACCACGTGGGCCTTGTCGCGCAGCTCCTTCACGTAGTCGTCGAAGGCCTTGTTCTGCCGCTCGTGCCACAGCCGGCTCTGCAAGGCGGGCCGCACCTGCTCGAACGTGCGGTTCAGCGCGGCCTGGCGCCCGATCAGCTTGAGGAGGTACCAGCCGTCCTTGCCCCGGACCGCGTCCGACAGCTGGTTGATCTGCTTGAGCTCGGAAGCGGCCGCCGAGACGTCCGGACCGTACGTGACGGTCAGCTCCTCGAGCGTGTGGTAGTCCGTGTCGCCGTTCCGGCCCTTGGTCGCGGCATCGTCGGAGTGGGCCGCCGCGAACGTTCCGAAGGCCGCGAGGTCGGTCCTCGCCGCGCGCAGCGCCGCCAGCTCCTTCTTGGCCGCGGTGGGCGAGGCGCCCTGGAACTCGATGACCTGCAGCCGCACGCGCTCGGGCTTCACGTAGTCCGTCTTGTGCTGCTCGTAGTAGGCGCGGAGATCGGATTCGGGAAGCGAATCGCCTCCCTCGTCGCCGAACTTCTTGTGGATGAGCCGCTGGACCATGATCTTGTCGAGGGTCGACACCACCTCGGGGTCCTTGTCGAAGCCCTCCTTGCGGGCCTCGTCGCTCAGGAGCTGGAATCGGATCATGCCGTCCAGGAACTCCTTCTTCTTGTCGAGCGTCGTGTACTGCGCCCGGATGAAGGGGGACTGCTCCTTCAGGTGCTTCTCGAAGGCCTCGACCGTGATGGCGTCGTCGTCCATCGTGGCGACGGCGGGTCCGCTCGGCTTCTCGTGACCCTCCGAGTGGGACTGCTCGCAGGCCGCCCCGACGAGCAGGGCCAGGAGAAAGACGGGTGTGCGACGCATCGAGAGATCTCCTTGCGTGCCTTCGGCTGGCAGCGCAACCGGCCGCCGAGACACGAAATTCCAGGGGGCGCGAGAAGAGCACACTCGCCGCGGGCGGGCAAGGGCGGGGACTCAGAACTCGAAGGCGGCGATCAGCCGGCCGACCCCCTCGAGACCAACCTGGGTGGGCTTCAGCAGTCCATCCCCGTATTCCACTAGGCTCTGTACGCCGGCAGGGGTCCAGCCCAGCGACGCCGTCGCCCAGAACCGGCCTCGCGCCACCGAGAGAGCGGGCCCGACGGCGGCCGGGAATGCGCCGGGCCACCAGATGGCCCAGATCCCCGCGTAGTTGAAATCTCTGGCCGCGATGTCGCCGAAAGCCTCCACGCCGATCGTGAAGGGCGGTCCGCCGAGTCCCGGCTGGAACGGCGCATACGCCACGCCCGCAGTCCACTTGAGGAGCGCGTGCAGCGAGTAGTCGCCGATCTGGACACGTCCCGGCGCGTCGAACGCGGCGGCTTCGTCGAACAGGAGGTTCGCCGAAGCAATGAAGTGCGGCGCGTCGTAGGAAGCGACGAGTCGCTCTCCCAGCACCGTCGCGTGGCTCAGGAGGGGAAGCTTCTGCTGGTCGGCGAGGGCGGGCAGGACGGGCAGACAGAATTCGAGCTGCCCCATGAGCGAAAGGCCTCGCTTGCCGTCGCCGAAGAAACGCCAGCGGGCCATCAGGTACAGCATCTCCAGCTGGAGCCCCGACGAGGGCTGACCTTGGCCACTCTCCAGTGAAGCTTCCGAAGGACCCGTCCATTGCTGCGCGCCCACCACGTACGCCGAGACCTCGACGGTGTCCGTCAGCGCAGCAGTGGCGCCCCACCAGAACCGCCAGACGTCCCAGAAGCCGTAGGCCGCGTCGTCGTCGATCCAGCTCTCCACCTGGCCGTCGCCCTGGGCTCCCGTGCGCGTCTCGTAGGTCTCCGCGAAGGCGCGCGTGGCCGCACGGCCGGTGCCCGCGAACAGCAGAACCAACGCGGCCAGCGTAGCCCTCGAGCGCACGCCCGAAAGCCTAGCGCAAGCACCGGTCAGGTGCAGTACCATTTGGGCCGTGACTCGGACCGCGTGGCTGACGCTCTCGATCGGCCTCTCGGCTGCCGCGCCGGCCGCGGAAGTGCAAGGCGTCGTGCGCCCGAACGTCGCGGGCGCACCGAAAGCCGACCGCTCCGGCATCGTCGTGTTCGTGGCCGACGTCCCCCTGCCCCCGGGCAAGCGACCGGACGCGCAGATGGCGCAGCTCGGCAAGCAGTTCACGCCCCAGGTCCTCGCCGTCCCCGTGGGCACGCGCGTGGCGTTCCCCAACCGGGATCCCATCGAGCACAACGTCTTCTCCCGCTCCCCGCACGGGAGCTTCGACCTCGGCCGCTACGGCGAGGGGGGCGCCAAGTCGCACCTCTTCGATCAGCCGGGCGTGGTCGACGTCTACTGCAACGTGCACTCCACCATGGTCGGGCACGTGGTGGTCGTGCCCGGCCCCTGGGCGGTGACCGGCCCCGACGGCCGCTTCGTCATCTCGGGAGTCCCTCCGGGCCGGCACCAGCTCGTCGTTTGGGATCGCTTCGCCCAGCCGACGGTGCTGCGGCGGCTGATCGACGTTCCCGGCGGCGCGCTGGCGATCGATCTCTCCGAGAACGCGTCGGAACCGCCCCACGAGAACAAGTTCGGCGGCACCTACCGAACGAAGTCGTACTGACCCTTGTCGATCCGGGCCAAGCTGTTCGCGCTTCTGCTCGGCCTGGGTGCGGCCGCCGCGGGCCTCGGGCTCCTGACCGCCTGGCTCAACGCGCGCGCCGCGGTCCGGGAGCAAGCCGAGCGGGACTTCGCCCGCATTGGCTCCGCCTGGCACGCCGCCCTCGCCGAACGCCTCCAGCAGCTCGGGGAGGACGTGACCAGCCTATCGGGGGACGTCCGCTACTCCTCGTGCATGAGCCAGGCCTCGGCGGATCCCGACGACTTCGCCGGGACGCCCGGCGACGTTCGCGCAGCGAATCTCTGCCTCTGCCAGCAGGCGCTGCACACGCGCTGGGGGCGGACGTTCGTGCTGCTCAACGACCAGGGCCTGCAGATCATCCGGCAGGACGACGAGCAGGACGACATCGGCCACAGCTTCGCCGATCGCGCCATCGTCCAGGCTGCGCTCCACCGGCAAACCGCCTTCGAGCTCGATCGCGCCGGCGACGAGATCGACGTCGCGACGCCGGTGGTGAACCCCGAGGGCCGCCTCTTCGGCGTGGCGATGGCGGGCCTTTCCACCCAGGCGATGTTCCAGTCGCTGGGTCGGGAGCTCGGCGTCGAGATCGCAATCGCTCCCGGCGCCGCCCCCGGACCTCCTCACGAAGTGCGAGCGGGCGGCCGCACGCGGCTCGAGCAATTCTCTCCCCTCCCGGGACCGAAGGGAGCCCCCGCGCTGGCGACGGTCGTGCTGAGCCGCGATCTGGGCGCCACCCTCGCCCCGTTCGAACGCGCCGTCCGGCGAGGCGCAGCCCTCGGGGGCGGAGCCGCCCTGCTGCTCGCCGTCCTGTTCGCCCTCGTCGCCGCAGGCCGCGCCACCCGCCCGCTCGAGGAACTCTCGCGCGCCAGCGCGGCGATCGCCCAGGGCAAGTACGAGACCCGCGTCGCCGAGCGCGGCCGCGACGAGATCGGGCGCCTCGCGCGGAGCTTCAACGCGATGGCCGAGGGGCTGGGACAGCGCGTCTTCTTCGAATCGGCCCTGCGGCGCTACCTCGCGCCGGCCGTGGTGGACGACCTCGTGCGCGACCCGAGCCGCATGCGGCTCGGCGGCGAGCGCCGCGAGATGACCGTGCTGTTCTTCGACGTGGCGGGCTTCACGGCCCTCGCCGAGACGCTGGCGCCGGACGAGCTGGTCGCGCTCTGCAACGGCTACCTCGAGCAGGTCGTGGGAGCGCTGTTCGACGCAGGTGGCACGCTCGACAAGTTCATCGGCGACGCGGTGATGGCCCTCTTCGGCGTGCCGCTCGCCCAGCCCGACCACCCCGCCCGCGCCTGCCGGGCCGCGCTCGCCATGCAGCGCGCCTTCGCGGCCCACGTCTCGGCCTCGCCGAACCCTGCCGTCCGCGCCCTGCACGCGCGCATCGGGCTGCACAGCGGCACCGCCGCCTTCGGCAACCTGGGCGCCCGGTCGATCATGAGCCTCACCGCCATGGGCGACGCCGTGAACCTCGCCTCCCGCCTCGAGGGCGTGAACAAGGTCTACCGCACCGACGTCCTCGCCTCGGAAGCGACCGCCCGCGCGGCCGGCTGCGCGACGCGCGAGCTCGATCTGGTGAAGGTGGTCGGCCGCAAGGAGCCCGTGCGCATCTTCGAGATCCTGGCGGATCCGGCGCCGCCCGGCGAGGCGCTCGCGGCCTACGCCGCAGCGTTGACCGCCTACCGCGAACGGCGCTTCGAGGCCGCGGCGGCCGGGTTCGATCGGGCCGCCGCGCTGGGCGATCGACCGGCCTCCGTGCTGGCCCAGCGGAGCCGCGAATACCGGGGCGCGCCGCCGCCCGAGGGCTGGGACGGCAGCTTCGCGCTCGATCGGAAGTGAAAGCGCGGTTGCCCGGCAGCCGTCCGGGCGGTATCTAGGGAGCTCGTCTCGACCGAAGGAGAACCATCATGCGCTCGCTCGCCCTGCTCACGTTCCTCGCCACCTCGCTCCCCGCCCTCGCGGCGAAGCCCGTCGACGCCACCATCGGCCAGAAGGCCGATGCCAAGTGGAGCGACACCACCGACAAGGCCGCCGGCGCCGCCGATCAGAAGGCCCAGCTCAAGAAGGGCAAGGCCGCGACCGTCACCGGCGAGGTGATCGACGTCTCCTGCTTCCTCCAGCTCCACAAGCGGGGCGAGAAGCACATCCCGTGCGGTACGAAGTGCATCCAGAACGGCCAGCCCATCGGCATCGTCGACGACGCCGGCAACGTCTACGTCCTCTTCGCGGAGGCGCACAACCCGCGGCGCGACGGCCAGATCGACCTCAAGGCCACCTTCCTGCCTCTCCTCGCGAAGCGCGTGACGGTCAGCGGCATGCTCGAGCAGCAGAAGGGCACCCGGGCGCTGTACGTCGATTCGGCGGCGCTCTCGGGCGCCGCGGCCGCAACGCCCGCCCCGGCGCCAGCCGCGCCGGCGGCACCCGCCGCGCACTGAGCGGCCCTCGGACCTATTGTTGCTCGTGCCGGACGGCGTGGGCCGACGACGGAAAATCAGCTCCTGGGGGTGGGCGTCGGCCGCGCCGCTGGCACTGTGGCTCTGCGCGGCCCCGGCGCGGGCCGACTGGCAGCGCAGCGATCTCCCGACCGGGCTCGGCCCGGCGGCCATCGCCGTGGCCGATCTGTCGGGCCGCGGCAAGCTCGACCTGATCGTCGCGGACACGGGCAGCAACGACATCCGCATCTTCCCGGGCAACGGGGACGGCACGTTCGGGCCCGCCACCTCCCTGCCGACCGGCCTCGGCCCCGCGTCCATCGCCGTCGCGGACCTCACCGGCGACGGCCGTCCCGATCTCGTCATCGCCAACTCGGGGATCGGCAGCCTCACGATCTACCTCCAGTCGCCCGAGATGGGCTGGCAGCGGCTCCCCGACCTGGGCGTCGGGCGGGCGCTCACCTCCGTGTCGGTCGCCGACTTCGACGGCGACGGGCGCGCCGACCTCGCCGCCGCCGATCCGGGGATGGGCACGCTGGCGATCCTGCGGGGCTCGGGTGACGGTCGCTTCACGGTGATCAATCGGATCCCGGTGGACCCGGGCATCGACTACCTCGTGGCCGCGCTCTTCGCGCGTGACGGCCGCGCCTCGATCGCCCTCTCCGACCCCGCCATGAGCGCCGTGGACTTCCTGCCGGGCCTCGGGGGCGGCCAGTTCGGGCAGCGACAGACCCTCTCGGCCGGCGCGCGGCCCGGCTTCCTGGCCGTGGGAGACCTCGACCGCGATGGCCGGCTCGACCTCGCGGTCGCCAACGCCGGCTCCGACACGATCTCCGTGCTCTACGGCGACGGCGCGGGCGGGTTCGGCCCGCCGGTTCCGGCGCGCGTGGGCCTCGGTCCCAGCGGCGTCGCCGTCGCGGACTTCGACGGCGATGGGCGGCTCGATCTGGCGGTTGCGAACGCGAGCTCCATGACGCTGTCGATCGCCAAGAACCTCGGCGCCGGCCGCTTCGAGAGTCGCGCGACGCTCTCCGCCGGGCTGCGGCCCAGCGCCGTCGCCACCGGCGATTTCGACGGCGACGGGCGCCCCGACGTGGCGCTCACGAACGCGGGCAGCAACTCCGTGACGATCTACCTGAACCGCCGGTAGCTACCCGCAGGCCGCGGCGTCCTCGCAGATCGCGCCGCGCGCCGCGTCGTTGCAGCAGCTCGTCGCCGCGTAGCCGAGCTTGCTGCACGCATCGCACGGGCAGGCCGTGCAACCGACCTGCGAGACCGGCGCGTAGTCCACGCAGGCGCCCGCCTGGCAGAGCTGGCCCGTCGTGCACACGTTGGCCTGCCCGCCGATCCCGATGGTGCCGGCGCAGCCGCCGCAGTTGCTGGGGTCGGTCTGGGTGTCCACGCACAGCGTCGTCGCGTTCGCGCCGAAACCGCTCTGGCAGGCCGTGTCGGGCGCCGCGCAGGCCGCGGAACACGCGCCATTCTGGCAGACCGCGGTGCTCCCCGTGCAGGTGGCACCGGCGCCCCCGCCCCCCGCGCACGCCCCGCAGTCGTCCGGATCGCCCTGGACCTCGGTGCAGGCCGCGCCGAAGTTGCCGATCCCGCCGCCGCAGGCGGCGAAGCCGGGCAGGCAGTCGCAGGTGCCCTGGTTGCACCACTGGGTGGCGTCGCACGCGTGGCCGCCGCCCACCGCGCAGCCCCCGCAGTTCGCGGGATCGCTGGCCGTGTCGACGCACGTCTGGCCGCCGAAGCCGAAGCACTGCGCGAAGCCGGGGGCGCTGCACTGGCAGACCGAGTTCACGCAGGGGCCGCCGACGCACACCGTGCCGCAGCCGCCGCAGTTGTTCGGATCGCTCGTCGGGTCCACGCAAGCCCCGCCGCAGAGCTGCTCGCTGGGCGCGCAGCCGGGGGCGCACAGTCCCGAGCTGCACGTCTCGTCCGGCCCGCACGCGGAGCCGCAGGCGCCGCAGTTCGAGGGGTCGGTGGCCGTGTCGACGCAGGCGCCGCCTGGGCAGGCGGTCTCGCTGCCCGGGCAGGTCGCGACGCAGTGGCCCTGGCTGCACGCGGGCGTCCCGCCGTCGGCCTGGCACACCGTTCCGCACCGGCCGCAGTTCGCCGGATCGGACTGGACGTCGACGCAGCTCCCGCTGCACGACGTCTCGCCCGAGGCGCAGTCCGTGGTGCAACTGCCCGAGACGCACGTCTGGTGCACGGCGCAGACCGTCCCGCAGGCGCCGCAGTTGTCGGGGTCGGTCGCGGTGTCGGCGCAGGCGCCGTTCGCGCAGGCGATCTCGTTGCCCGGGCAGGCCGCCACGCAGCCGCCCTGGCTGCAAGCCGGGGTACCCGCGTCGGCCTGACAAGCCGTGCCGCACGCGCCGCAGTTCGCCGGATCGCTCTGGATGTCGACACACGCGCCCGCGCAGGCGGTCTGGCCGGTGGCGCAGCTCACCCCTCCCGTGCTGCTGCCGCCGTTGCCAGCGCCCGTGGTGCCGGAGGAAGAAGAGATGCCGCCCGTGCTGCCGTTGCCTCCGGCGGACGTCCCGGTGCTCGTGCCCACGCCGCCGCTGCTCGAGGCACGGCCGGTCGAGGCGCCTCCCGCCGAGGCGTGGCTGCCCGTGGAGGAGCCGGCCGCGGTGGAGCCGCCGGTGCTGGTGCCCGCGCCGCCGGTCGTGGTTGCCGCGCCCGAGGCGCCTCCCGCGGTCGACGCGTTGGTCGCCCCGGCGGTGGCTCCGCCGCTGCCGCCGGTCGAGCCGCCCGGCGGGGTCGACGAGCAAGCCGCGAAAGCCAGCGCGGCGAGGAGCGCGAACCCGTTCTCGAAGAGTCGATTTGTCATGGGATCCTCCAGGGCGAAACCCGGTCACTATACGCCGCCGGCCCACCCGACGCGAGGAATCACCGCCGGCATTTGACGCGGCGTTCAGCGGTCGTGGCGGATGCGCTCGTGGTAGCTCGCGTACACGAACTGCGGGCTGCGCTCCTCGGTGTGGCAGCGGCGGCAGAGCGCCTCGCCCGGCGGCGGCTTCGGGTAGGGCAGGAGCGGCTTGCGCGCGTGCGCCTGGCCCGGGCCGTGGCAGGCCTCGCACTGCACGTTCGCGAGGAAGCCCACCGCGGCCGGTTGCGCGAAGCCGCCCGGCGCTCTAAAGCCCACGCTGTGGCAGCCGATGCAGTCCGGGTCGAGCGCGTGGCCCGCTTGCTCGAGCGTCGCGTACGCGTGGGCGTGCGCCGTGCCGTGCCAGACCGCGGCCTGCTTCGCGTGGCAGCGCTCGCAGGCGGCCTCGCCCGCGTACACCGTGTTTTCCGGGGTCGCGAGCATCCCGGGCGTGAGCCGCGCGATCTCGCGCGCGTCCGCCGCCTTGCGGTAGGCGCGCAGCGACGCCTCGATGGCCGCGTCGCCCTTCACCTCGTCGTCGAGCGGGACGAGGCCGCCCTTCAGGCTCTTCGCGGCGCCCAGGACCGCCTCCAGCCGGCCGAGGAACCGGTTCTTGTTGCCCGTGCGCGCGCGCACCGTCCGGCCGCCCAGCGTCGTGGTCGGCTCCGGGATTCCGCCGTGCGCCGCGATGAGCACGTCCACCATCGGGAGCGCGGCGGCGAGCGCCGCGTCTTCCTCGAGCGGCTCGTGGGCGAGTGCGACGAGCAGATCCACCTTCGGCAGCCGGCCGATCTCGGCCTTGGCCGCCGCCACGGGATCGGTCGCCGTGAAGCCCGGCGGGCACAGCGACGGCGAGAAGAGGCCCACGACGCCCACCTCGACGTCGCCCGCGCGGGTGACGAGCGATCCGGGCCACACCGGCTGGCCGTCGCTGCCGCGGAGGTTCGCGGCGAGCAGGTGCAGGCCGTCCCTGGCCGCGAGCTCGTTCAGGAACGGGGCCCCGAGCGCGAGGTCCGCCTCGCCCGGCACGGCCGCGGTGAGGCCCAGGCGCGCGAGGACCGAATCGACCACCACCGCGCGCTCCCGGGCCTCGTCCAGACCCGAGGCCGGCAGGAGCGGCGGGGCGAGCAGATCCCCGCAATCGAACAGCAGCACGGGCTGGCCCGCCGACCGCCACGCTTCGAGCAGCCCTGCTTGCCGGGCGAAGCCGCCCAGCGGGTGGCGCGGTCAGCCACAGGGGCCGACTTCGCCCCAGACGTCTCCCGTGTACGCGAGGGTGAGCGCGCGCGCCGGCGCGCGCCCCACCGCCGGCTTCGCGGTGGTGCAGGCGGCGAGGGCCAGGGCCAGAGCGGCGGCAGGCCGGCGCATGCCGATCGGCTATCACCTATTGAACGCCGCTGCCACTCCCGGTCAGGGAAGCAGCGCCGCGAGCGCGCCGCTCACGTCCGCCACCGGGATCTTCTCGATGGCGACGTCCTTGCAGCGCTCGGCGTTCGCCCGGGGCAGCACCGCGCGCGAGAAGCCGAGGCGCGCCGCCTCGCGCAGCCGCGGCTCGGGCTGGCCCACCGCGCGCACCTCGCCCGCGAGGCCCACCTCGCCCAGGATCACCGTGTGCGGGTCGAGCGCGCGCTCGCGCACCGAGCTCGCCAGCGCGGCCACCACCGCGAGGTCCGCCGCCGGCTCGTCGATCGCCGCGCCGCCCGCCACGTTCACGAACACGTCGCAGCCGATCATGTCCACCGCGGCCTTCTTCTCGAGCACGGCCGCGAGGAGCGCCACGCGGTTGCCGTCGAAGCCGATGGAGGTGCGCCGCGCCGTGCCGTACGCGGCCGGGGCGCAGAGCGCCTGGATCTCGTACAGCACGGGCCGGCTCCCCTCGAGCGCCGCCGTGACCGCCGAGCCGGGCGCGCCCGCCGGGCGCTCGGCGAGGAAGAGCCCCGAGGGATCGGCCACCTCGGCCAGCCCCTCGCCGCGCATCTCGAACACGCCGATCTCGTGCGTCGAGCCGAAGCGGTTCTTGTGCGCGCGCAGGACGCGGTAGGCGTGGCCGCGGTCGCCCTCGAAGTAGAGCACCGTGTCGACGAGGTGCTCGAGCACGCGCGGCCCGGCGATGGCGCCGTCCTTGGTGACGTGCCCCACGATCAGCGTCGGGACCTCCTGCGTCTTCGCGTAGTGCAACAGCCGGCCGGCCACCTCGCGGACCTGCGTGACGGATCCGGGCGCGCTCGGCACGTCCGGCAGGTAGAGCGTCTGGATCGAGTCGACCGCCAGCGCGGTGGGACGCAGCTCGCGCGCCGCGCCGAGCACGCGCTCCGCGTCGGTCTCGCAGAGCAGGTGGAGGTTCTTCGACGCGACGCCGAGCCGCTCCGCGCGGAGCTTGGTCTGCCGCGCCGACTCCTCGCCCGACACGTAGAGGACCTTGCCGGACGCGGCGAGCCGGTCGAGCGCCGCGAGCAGGAGCGTGGACTTGCCGATGCCCGGATCGCCGCCGAGCAGCACGAGCGACCCCGGCACGAGCCCGCCGCCGAGCACGCGGTCGAGCTCGCCGATGCCGGTGGCCGCCCGCAGGCTGGTCTCGGCGCGCACCTCGGTGAGCGGCACCGGCACCGCGGCGGCTCCGCCCCCGAGGCCGCGCGGCGGCGCGCTGCCGGCCGCCGTCTCCTCGACGATCGATCCCCAGGCGCGGCAATCGGGGCACTGCCCGAGCCACTTGGTGGTCTGGTAGCCGCACGCCTGGCAGACGTGGATGGTGCGCGGCTTCGGCATGGCGGGCATCATGGGTGACGAGGCTGACAGTGATCTTTCTTCCGGGGCTGCCGCCCCGGCCCCCGCGTCTCGATGATCTCTCGGCGGTGAACGTGGTGGAACGTGGTGACGGACATTCAATGGTCACCAGTACCACACCGCTCGGCACGGCCGTTGCTTTGGGTCCACGTCGTGGCTCGCGTCCCTCGCCGTTTGCTCGTCGATGTCGGCTCCACCAACCACTGCACCTGGCGCAGCCACAACACCTCCTTCGTCTTCGAAGAGCCCGAAGCCAAAGCGTTTTTCCTCTCCCTCCTCAAGAAGTACGCCCCGCGGCACGGCATCCTCATTCGCTCCTACTGCCTGATGGGCACCCACCCTCACGTGGTCGCGAAATCGGACCAGGGTCAGCTCGAGTTCAGCCGCTTCTGGCAGGTCGTCAACCAACGGTTCGCCCGCTGGTACAACAAGCGCGAGAAGCCCCGCCGTGGCCAGGTCGTCATGCAGCGCATGAAGTCTCCGCGGATCCAGCCCCACGCACGCAGCAGCCACGTCCTCACCGTCATGCGCTACGGCGACCTGAACCCCGTGCGCGCGGGAATGGTGCGCTCGCCCAAGGACTACCGCTGGTCCAGCTACCGCCACTACGCCTTCGGCGAGCCCAATTCCCTCATCGCCGACGAGCCCGAGTACCTCGCGCTCGGGCGCACCGCGGCGGAGCGCCAGCTCGCCTACCGCCACCTGTTCGTCGCCCCCCTCGCGAGCTCGCTGCGCATCCGCCGGCCCGACATCGTCGAGGGCATCTTCTACGGCGACCCCGACTGGGTGCGCCGACACACGCCTCGCTCCATCGGGCCTCCGTAGAGTCCCGCGGCGAGGACCGAGGACAATCGAGGTCGGCGTCGAAGGCGCTTCGTCGCCGGCTGCCGCAAGATCGTCTCGGAGAGCATCGCACGACGCTCCGATCCGCCCCCGACGGACCGGCTCACAGGCGCGACCCTCCATTCCGAACACTTGTCCGCCTGAAAGAACGGCGATCCGATGGTTCGGCGCTGCTTTCCGGTTGTCCCTGGAGCCGCCAGCCGCCGATCATTGCTCATGAAAAAGTCCGTCACCGTCGTCCCGTCCTTATGCGCACGTGGCCCGCCGGGTCCGTGAGCTGGGTCAGGTGGCCCGCGCCGTCGTACCCGAAGGCCGTCATTACCTCTCATCTGGAGCTCCATCTCTCTCCCGCCTATGCCCCAGATCTCGCACACGTCTCGATCAGCGCCGCAGGCAAGGTTTGAAGTTCATGGATCCGTGGGTTGAAGGGGGTTCGTAGAGCGGAGAGGCGGGGCGGGCGAGGGGGCGGCTGGGACCGAGCGTCGAGGCCGATGCCACTCGCGCCCCAGGGCCTATGCGCTGCGGGATCGAGACAGGCGAGGCCGAGCCGCGAGTGGACCGGCCGGCCCCGAACCCGCCCCGCCGCCCCGCGCTTCATCCCTCGTGAACCCTGGCCCCTGATCTCGAGATCGTACGCGGGGGCGCCGGGGGCGGCAGCCCCCGGGCGAACAACTCCCTGCTACTTCGGATTCTCGAGCACCTTCTTGGCCACCGCGAGCACGTCGTCCGTCCGGAACGGCTTCACGATGAAGTCGGTCGCGCCCGCCTCGATGGCCTCCATCACGAGCGACTCCTGGCCGAGCGCGCTGCACATGAGAATGGTGGCGCGCTGGTCGAGCTTCACGATCTCGCGCGTGGCCTCGATGCCGCTCTTGAAGGGCATCACGATGTCCATGGTGGTGAGGTCGGGCTTGAGCTCCTTGTAGCGCTCCACCGCCTCGAGGCCGTTCGCGGCCTCGCCGACGACCTCGTAGCCGCCGCTCGCGAAGATGTCCTTGATCATGTTGCGCATGAAGATCGCGTCGTCGACGACCAGGACCCGTTTCGGCATGTCGCTTCCTCCGGCGGCCATCATATGATCAATCAGGGCGCGAGCAAGGCCGAGATCCGCTCCATGAGGCTTTCCTTGGTGAAGGTCGACGCGGCCTGGGGGTGGGGGGCGGCCTCTTCCTCGCCGGCGCCCAGGTTCGCGATCAGCAGGACCTCGGACACGAGGAGCCCCACGTCGCGCCGGCCCTCGTCCAGGACGAGCAGCCGCTCGGTCCCTTTGCCGGTCCAGGCGCTCTTCCCGCGCAGCAACAGGCCCGCGTCGACGACCATGACGATGCGGCCGCGCAGGTTCATCACGCCGGGCAACGCGGGCGGCGCCTTCGGGATGCGCGAGAGGATTCCGGGGAGCGCGACCTCGCGGATCGCCGCGAGCGGCACGCTGAAGGTCTCGTCGCCGACGCGGAAGAAGAGGAGCGGGGCCGGCGGCGCCGGCATCGAGGCGACGGCCACCTAGCCGAGCCGGAAGCGCGAGACGATGCTCTGGAGCTCGAGCGACAGGTTGGTCAGCTCCTGGGCCGAGGAGGTCATGTGCGCGATGCTGGTCGTCTGCTCGCGGATGGCCGAGGAGACGTCGTCGGTCGCCGCAGCGTTCGCGTGCGCCACCTGCGAGATGTGCTCGATCGAGCGCACCATTTCCTCGGAGCGGCGCTGCTGGTCCTTCGCCGACGCCGTGATGAGGTCCACCTTCTGTGCGCCGGTGCGGGCCGTCGCCGAGATGGCCTCGAGGCCGAGGAGGATGGAGTTGAGCTGCTCGCGGCCCTTGGCCAGCTCCTCGATGCCCTCGCTCATCGCCGTGACGACCGCGGTGGAGCGCCCGGCGATCTCGCTGGAGAGGCGCGAGATCTGCTCGGCCGAGCCGCCGGCGCGCTCGGCGAGCTTGCGCACCTCCTCGGCGACCACCGCGAAGCCGCGCCCGGCGTCACCGGCGCGGGCGGCCTCGATGGTGGCGTTCAGCGCGAGCAGGTTCGTCTGCTGCGCGACCGAGGTGATGGCGTCGACGATCTTGGAGATCTCGTGGGTCTTCTCGCCGAACGCGAACACCTGCTCGCTCGCCGCCTCGATGCGCGCGAAGACAGTCTTCACCTTCTCGGCGGCCTCGCGCACCGCCGCGCCCGAGGCCTGCGCGGTGCCGGCCGTGTCGTTCGCGGCCTGCACGGCCTCGAGGGCGCTCTGGCCGGATTGCTGGATCGACTGGGCGATGGCGGCGATGACCTCCGAGGTCTGCTCCACCGAGCGCCGCTGATCCGACGCGCCGGAGGCGATGCGGCCGGCGGAGCGGGCCACCTCCTCGGTGGAGCCGTTCACGTCCTCCGACCAGTGCAGCATGTCGCTCGCCGAGTCGGAGACGCTGCGCGCCGTGCGCTGGATGTGGGAGACCAGCTCGCGCAGGTTCTCCTGCATGATGGAGATGGACTGCGCCAGCTCGTCGATCTCGTCCTCCCCGAAGCGGAGCGCCCGCTCCTGCACCACCGGCTTCGAGAGGTCGCCGCGGCTGATCTCGAGGGCGCTGCGGTTGAGGAAGCGGACGCCCGAGAGCACGCGGCTCGTGGCCCAGGCCAGGCCGAGCGCGAGCCCCACGCTGAGCGCCAGCTCGACGACGGAGCGCGACGAGGCGGGCAGGCCGAGCAGGCCGACCACGCGCGGCAGCAACAGGAACAGGAGCGCGAGGACGAGGTACCCCGCGAGGATCTTGGTGAACAGCGAGACGCGGGGGGTGCGCCGCTCCACCGGCGCGGGGGTGGGCCGGTAGCTCTGCAGCGGGGAATCGGACCGCCCCGGCCGCAGCGGCACGACCTCCGGTTGTTCTCGCGCGGCCCGCATCCGGCGACCATCTTACCAGACGCGGGCCGATAGACGAGAAGGGCTTAGAACGGAATGTCGTCGCGGGGCGCGCCCGAGGGCTCGCCGCCCATGTCCGGCGGGGGCGGGCCGAAGTCCTCGGCAGGCCCTTCGCCGCGGCCCTGGCCCGGCTGCGCGCCATCGCGGCCGCCGAGGAAGGTCACCTGCTGGGCGACGACCTCGGTGGTGTAGTTCTTGTGGTTTTCCTTGTCCATCCACTCGCGCGTCTGTAGCCGCCCCTCCACGTAGACCTGCCGCCCCTTGGTCAGGTACTGGTTGCAGAGCTCGGCCAGCTTCCCCCACACGACGATGCGGTGCCACTCAGTGCGCTCCTGCGCCTGCCCGTTCTTGTCGTTCCACTTCTCGTTGGTGGCGATGCGGAAGTTGGCCACCGCCTGACCGCCCTGCGTGTAGCGGAGCTCCGGGTTCGCTCCCAGGTTGCCGATCAGGATCACCTTGTTGACGCCGCTGCCTGAAGCCATTTGCTACTCCTTGGTATCGAGGTATCGAACCGAAAGGCCCAACCCTAACAGACGCGGCTGACGACCGGTAGACGGACGTCTCAGCCGCCGCGGTCGACCGGGTCCTTGCGCGGCACCGCGGGGTTCACCAGGCTGTGCAAGGTCTCCGGCGGCGGCGGCTTCTGGCTCGCGAGGGCGCCCTTGACGACCTCGGCGAAGGGCGCGAGCGCCGGGGTGGAGGCCGCCTCGGAGAGCGCCTGCTGGAAGCGGCCCGCCGCGTCGGCGTTCGCCGACAGCCCCTGCGCGAGCCACTTCATGTCGCGGAGGGTCTGGGCGCGGTCGGCGCTGGCCATCGCCTCGAGGAGCTCGCGGGGGGCCTGCTGGGCCACGTCGGAGAGCCCCTGCGCGAGCGCCTGCTCCCAGGGGGCCTGCTGATCGCCCGCGGCGTGCGCGTCGACCGCGGCGAGGGTCAAGAGGCCCTTGAGGCCGTTGGGATCCCCGTCCTCGCCGAGGTCGACGAGGGAGCCGAGCAGCGGGGGAGGGAGGCCCAGGTCGCGGGCGAGGCCGAGCAGCTCCGAGAGCTCGGCGGGCGTGGCGGGCAGCGCGTCGACGAGCGCCTGCGCGGCCTCCGCCTCGTCGGGCTCGCTGCGGTAGAGCGCCTCGGCGGCGATGGCCTTCACGGCGGGGTCGCTCTCGCGGCCGAGCGCGGCGAGGAGCTGCGGCACGTTCGCGGGATCCTGCGCGTGGCCCATGCGCGCGTAGCCCTCGGCGCGGGTGCGGCGCGAGACGGGATCGTCGGCGAGGGCGAGGGTGGGCGCCTGGGCCCCGTTGCCGCCGGCCGAGGCCAGCGCCACCGCCACGGCGTCCTCGGCGGCCGTGGCCTGCCGGAGCGAGGAGGGGTAGTCGTTCACGAGCAGGGAGAAGGCGTAGCGCTGGCCGCCGAGGCTCTCCACGTAGCCCGACAGCGCCGAGACGTCCTCGAGCGTGCCGGTCTTGGCGCGCACGCGCCCCGCGGCCGGCGTGTCTTCCATGCGGAAGCGGATCGTGCCGTCCTTGCCGGCGATGGGCAGGGACGAGAGGTACTCGGGCGACAGCGTGAGGTGCGCGTACATGTAGGCCAGCGTGCGCACCACCTGATCGGCCGAGAACCGGTTGACGTCGTTGAGGCCGCTGCCGTTGCGCATCACGTAGCTGCCGCGGGGAATGCCCACCTCGTCGGCGAGAAAGGTCTCGATGGCGTCGATGCCGTTGGGCCAGCTGCCCGGCACGCCGCGCAGCTCGGCGCCGAGCGTCTTCACGAGCATCTCGGCGACGAAGTTCGAGCTGTGCTTGTTGAGCCGCTTCAGGATCACGTCCAGGCTGTCGCTCTCGGAGGCGTAGAAGAGGCGCGCGCTCGAGGACACGCTGCCGCGCCGCACCCGCCCGCTCACCTTGATGCCGCGCTGCGCGAGGATCTGCTTGAACGTCTCGCCGGTGTAGCGCGTGGGGTCGCCGACGCGGCGCCAGAAGGCGGCCGTGGGGGAATCGATCGGGATGCGGCCCGAGACCTTCACGTGGTAACCGTCGCGCGAGGTGAAGCCGCTCGTGCGCACGCGCCGCGAGCCGCGGGCCGTGGTGGTCACCTGCGCGTCGAGCTTGAAGTACGGGCTCATCGGCTCGATCTCGACGCGCGCCTTGGCGCCCACGTGGTCGCCGGGGGACACGTAGATCGCGAAGCTGCCCCAGTTGCTCGCGAGCGCGCTGATGGGCGCGAGGTAGGCGCGGTCGGTGTCCTCCTGGTCCCAGCCGGGCCCTTGCGTCACGGCGTCGAAGAACGTGTCGTCGAGCACGAGGTCGCCCTTCACCTGCCGCAGCCCCTGGTGCCACAGCTCGGCGGCCATCTCCCAGAGCCGCTCCGAGATCAGCGCCGGGTCGCCCTTGCCCCGCAGCGTGAGGTTGCCGTGCTCCACGCCCTTCTCGAGCGGGGCCTCGAGGAACACCTCGGTGGTCCAGCGGTAGTCGGGGCCGAGGCGCGAGAGCGCCGCCGCGCTCGTGAAGATCTTGGTGTTCGAGGCCGGGTTCAACAGCTCGTGCGCGTGGCTGGCGAAGAGGAGCTTGCCGTCGGGGAGGCTGATCACCTCGACGCCGGCGTGGCTGAAGTTGAGGGGGCCCGAGCGCACCAGCTGCTGCAGCTGCGCGGGGAGGTTGGGATCGGGGGCGGCGGCGAGGGCAACGAGGGCCAGCAGCGGGGCGAGCATGGGGGCCGCCGCAGGATATCAGAAATGATCGAAGCCGCGGGCGGCGATCGGGCGCGGCGTCCCGCCCGGGGCGGGGGCGAGGCGCAGGCCTCGTTCCGCGACCGCGCGGCCGATCTCGGTGAGCGCGGTGCCGGCCGCGGCGAGGCGCCGCTCGAGCTGTGGCCAGCGGCGGGGCGAGACGCCCAGGAGCAGCTCGTAGTCCTCGCCGCCCGCGAGGCAGAGGCGCAGCCGGTCGCGGCGCCGGCGGACCCCCGCGGCCGCGGGCAGGCAGGAGGCCCAGAGCTCGGCGCCGCAGCCGGAGGCGTCGCAGAGGTGGCCCAGGTCCTGCGCGAGGCCGTCGGAGACGTCGATGGCGCAGCTCGCGATCCCGCGCGCGGCGCGCCCGGCGGCGAGGCGGGGGGTCGGCCGCAGCTGGGCGCGGGCGGCGCTCGTGCGGCGGCCCGCCCGTAGATCCTTCCGGCCGAGGGCTGCGGCACCGAGGGTGCCGGTGACCGCGAGGACGTCGCCGGGGCGCAGGCCGTCGCGGCGCAGCGCCGTCCCCGCGGGGAGCTCGCCGAGCGCGGTGATCGTGACCGCGAGGGCGCGGCCGCGGCTCAGGTTGCCCCCGGCGAGCGTGCAGCCGTGCGCCCGGGCGAGTGGCGCCATGCCGCGGGCGAGCCCGTCGAGGACGGAGGGCGCGACCCCGGCGCGGAGCTCCAGCGCCACCAGGAACCAGCGCGGGACGGCGCCCATCGCGGCGAGGTCCGACAGGTTCACTGCGAGCGCCTTGTGGCCGACGTCTTCCATCGTGAAGCGGCGGTCGAAGTGCACGCCCTCCACGACCGCGTCGGTCGTGGCGCAGAGCTCGTGTCCCGGCGAGGGGCGCAGCACGGCGCAGTCGTCGCCGGGGCCCAGGACGAGCCCCCGCCCGCGCCGCGGGAAATGGCGCGTGAACCGGTCGATGAGCGCGAACTCGCGGGGCATGGCGCGGCGGCGGAACTCCCGCTACCTTGTCGCCTCTTGCCCGACCTCTTGCTCACCGTCAATGCCGGCAGCTCGTCCCTGCGCCTCGCGGCGTTCCGGGCCGAGGGCGGACGGGTGGAGGCGCTCGCGCGCGTGCGGCACGACGCGCGCCCCGAGGCGGGGCCTGCGCTCCTGCGCGAGTTTCTCGAACGGCAAGGGCTGGGCCCGCCTGCGACCGTGGCGCACCGGGTCGTCCACGGGGGGCGCGAGCCTGCGCCGCGGCGCATCGACGACTCGGTCGAGGCGCTGATCGACCGCTTCGCCGAGGTGGCGCCCCTGCACAACCCGCCCGCCCTCGCGTGGATCCGCGCCTGTCGCAGCCTCTTCGGACCGACGGTGCCCCAGGTGGCCGTCTTCGACACGTCCTTCTTCACGGCGCTCCCCGAGGCCGCCGCGGCGTACGCGCTGCCCCGCGCGCTCCGCGAGGCCCACGGCCTGCGGCGCTACGGCTTCCACGGCCTCGCTCACCGTTCGATGTGGCGGCGCCTCTGCGAGCTGCGGCCCGATCGCCCGCGCGGCGGTCGCCTCGTGACCCTCCAGCTGGGCAGCGGCTGCTCGGCGGCGGCCATCGACCACGGCCAGGCGGTCGATTGCTCGATGGGCTTCACCCCACTCGAGGGCCTCGTGATGGCCACGCGCGCCGGCGACGTCGATCCGGGCCTCCTCTTGTACCTCGAGCGCGTCGCGGGTCTCGACGCGGCCGCGCTCGAGCACGTGCTCAACGCAGAGTCGGGCCTGCGCGGCCTCTCCGGGACGAGCGGCGACATGCGCGAGCTCCTCGCGCTCGTCGAGGCGGGCCACCACCCGGACGCAGCGCTCGCCGTCGACGTCTTCTGCCACCGCGCGCGCAAGTACGTGGGCAGTTATCTCGCGGTGCTGGGCGGCGCCGACGCGCTCGTCTTCGGCGGCGGCATCGGCGAGCACCTCCCGCAGGTGCGCGAGCGCGTGCTGCGGGGCATGGAGGGGTGCGGCCTCGCGCTGTCGCCACAGGCGAATGCGCAGGCCGTGGGCGCGGAGGCGCGCCTCGATGTCGGGAAGGGCGGCACGGAGATCTGGGTCGTGCAGGTCGACGAGGAGCGGATCCTGGCCGAGGATGCGCTCGCGCTGCTGGCGTGAGGCGAAGCGCGCGGGCTTCCTGCGCGCGGCGGCGAAGCCCACGCGCCGACCCGCACCCTTCGCGCGCTCGGTGGATCGCCACACGGCCGGACTGGTGACCGATGCTGGCCTGGTGAGTCGCCTCACGGCCGGTCACAGGCTTCGTGCGAGTCGGGTGAGTCGCCGTATCACCGGACGCGACGACTTGATGACTTGATCCGCGAACTTCCTGCGTCCGGCGACAAAGAGATCGACCGGACGCAATTGCCGACGCACGGAAGTCAAAAGGCCAGAGAACAGACACGCGTTCCATGTGGCCAGACCGATGCCTCATCCGAATCTGGTCTTGAACTTCATTGGCCGACGCGCAC
>Ga0335073_10001941_pt1 | contig 28160 bp, 25 predicted proteins | sample Lox_Sample_22_FD_207093 | JGI IMG/M metagenome (GOLD analysis project Ga0335073, IMG submission 207093) | Soil microbial communities from Loxahatchee National Wildlife Refuge, Florida, United States - Lox_Sample_2.2 | ecosystem: Environmental > Terrestrial > Soil > Wetlands | place: USA...
GTTCAATTGCTCGAAAGGCGTCCTCTGTGCGGCCCTGGTCGCTTAGAGAAACAAAGTATCCCGCGTAAACAACGCTGAGATCATCCAGCAATTGGCGCTCAACGGTTGGAGTGGGGACCTTGCTGAGAAGCGCGTCCAGGAGATCCGCGCTCTTCTCATACAGTTCGTTCGATGCCTTTGTGTCGCCAAGACGAGCCATGATTTCGGCTTTGATTCCGAGATTCCGGGGCACGAAATACAACTCGTCGGGAATGTTCTCATTCGCCGCGATTGCTTCATTGATGGCGGCCAGCGCTGGTTGCAATTCCCCCTGGTGTATATAAGCCTTCGCAAGCAAGCCATCGGCCTGTGTCAGCCCTCGCCAATACGAGAGTTGCCGCGCGTACCCGGCAGATTGCGTAAAGTCGGACACAGCTTGATCCCATTGGCCCATCCGCTCATATACGTCGGCTCTCTCCTGGTAGAGTTCGTAAAGATGTCCAGCGAGATGGTAAGCGGAGACTCTGCGCAGCTCCTCCGCGGCTAGCGCCAGTGCTTCCTTGTTTTTTCCGAGACCGCTCAGTGCATCGATTTTTGCGTTGACGGCGATCGTGGGATATGCAGCCCCGCGAGTCTTCCCCGCAACCTTGATCGCTTCGTCCAGCGGTCCGAGCGCTTCCTGATACTTGTGCAGTTCCACAAGGCCCTCGCCGTACAGGCTCGCGTATCGAATGTGTGCGCCCGGATCGGCGACCTTCGCGATGGTCCATGCCTTGACCACATTTTTCTTTGCTGTGGCGATATCGCCAAGGAGGAAAGCTGCGACGCCCTGCTCTCCCATCGCGCGCGCCGCCAAGAGATAGTGATGTCGTTTGTTTGCGAGAGCCTCTACCTCCATCCAGGTCTGACGCGCCATTCCAGAGTCGTAGTTCACTTCAAACATCCCGAGGATGGTCAAAATGCGGAGACGTGTTTCAGGATCCCTCGCTTCGGGGAGATCAAGGTCTGCCCGGAGAAGTCCAATTTGGCTTGGGAGTGATGTGGATGACTCGCTATGCGCCGGCATCTGGCTGACGCGCGCATATAGAGCTTTTGAGAGTTGATGCCTGCGAATGAATTCCTGCTCGGCCTGCCTGTAGAGGGGCTCGGCCTCAATCCAGCTATTAAGCCACGACATCTCGTCGGCTTGCTGCAGCAACGCGTCTGGAGCGTAGAAGCTCGAACGCCGGAAAACTTGATACCCGACAACACTCAGCAGAACAGCCAACAGCAGACCGAAACCAATGCGAAAGGTGGGGGAGACAATTCGCATAGCGGTCCGTTCACTTGGCCTCTATCCTGCCAGATCCGTGCCTTCGAATCAACTGCCGCACCGCAAGCAATTTAAAATAATAAAGATAAGTTGGTTCTTCGTGGGGAGTGTTTTCGACCGGTTCTTGCCGAGAGAAAATCCACATTGCATTTTCGCTTTTTCTTCTCCTATACTCCTCCCTGTGTTCAATCTCCCCGAAACCCGGTGCTGCGACTTCACCATCTGTTGCAAGAAGTGCGGCGAGAACATTCCGGCGCCAGTTGGGACTATGCCGGATACCTGGATTGCCGCCCAGTGTCCGCTTTGCGGCGAGAAGAGGAGCTATCTTCCTTCCCAGATCTTTCGAGGCAAACTCTCGCACAAACTTGGTCCTAAGCCCGTGCGGTCAGTGGTGCACTGATGGGTGAAATGAAGCGAGCTATTGCAAGGGAGCGGGAGGCTTGGGTGGAGCAGATGCAAGAGCAGACGCGAATCAAATCGACAGTGGTCATTGCCGCCGCGATCATTGCGGCCGTTCGTCTGGCGCGTGACCCTGATATCAGCCGCCCTTCTCCTCGTCTTACAGCCGTAGTCTCAGAAAGTGTGAACCTGGCGCGAATGATTTTGGATCGAGTGGGACGATGAGTTCGTCTGTGAGAATTATTTTGAAGACTGGCTCTTGCTCGCTTCGAGTCTGAGACCGATTGCGGCTATAACCCGGAGTATCGTCGAGAATTCTGGATTTCCCTCCGAGGACAGAGCGCGATATAGACTCTCGCGGGCGAGCCCAGTATCACGCGCGATCTGGCTCATACCACGTCGTCTAGCATAAGTTCCCAAAGCGTCAACAAATCTCCGATGATCGCTTTCTGCGAGAGCGGCATTGATCGCATCTGTAAGCTCAGAATCTGAAAGGGTATCGGATTTGTTCGTAACATCTGGTGGGTATTCGTTCGCGAAGAGCTTACTTTGGTCCGATGCCTTCTGTACCGCCCACTCTTCTGGGGTAGCACGAGCTTCCAGATCACTTCTGAGGTCATCGCTACAGTGTGCCAAAAACGAATCCCACGAGGATGGCGCAATATTAACGGATTTCTTTTCGGGAGCGTTATACAAAACGGAAATTTTTCCCGCCTTAGCAAGGCGCAAAACGTTCAACAGCGTGCCCGAGCTTTTACCGTCCCAAATCATAAGGCCAAAATCCGCTTTAGCCGCCATTTCTCGGTCCTTTGCGGCGTAGAACTGAAATCCTTTTGCGCCCTTGGGTGGTTCCACGTGATGTGTCGGCCAGTGGCCGAGATTATTTCGGAACTTCTCACCGGTACAGAAAACAGTGACGTTTCCGTAGGTAGCGTCCGCAAAGAATTTCTGAACTGCTTTATCGGCTCCATTAGCGTCACCGACGAGGACGCTGTGTTGATTCGCCATGACCTTCTTCAATCGATCCGTAATATCGAATGGAAGACGAGAAATGTTGCGGGAACCACCGATAAAAATCGTATTCATCGATTACTCCGAGTTCGGGTAATTGTGAGAACATTCACCTGCGCAGCAGAGCCGTGATCCAATAGCAACGAAGAAATCGCATTGAGCGTCGAGCCGGAGCGATAAAGATCATCGAATAGAAGTATGGCTTTTCCTTTTGTCTGACGAACGTTGACGGCGTATAGCCCCGCTAGTGCTTCGGCGCGTTCAGCCGGATCAGTGATGTCTTTGAGTTGGCTACTGGGGCGTGTCGTAGTCACGCAACCAGCAACTGGGATCTTTAGCGCAGCTCCTATACTTTCAGCAAGGAGAACAACTGGTTGCACATGGCGTGTCGCCGAAGGCGGCGCAGGCACGATGAGATCAACGGGACGACGTTGACGTTTAAGGAAGTCCGCCGCGACTGCCGCGATCTCTCCTACCACCTTCACATCCCCTCGATATTTGAGTTGGTACAGAAGCTCCGCAACGGGGGGCCGAACCGTGTCGAATTGCATATGCCCATACGCGTTCTCTCCAATGGGAGTGCTGCTGATTGTATGGAAGTCGAGAGCATACCCGTTTGACCACCTGCCTTGAATCCGTTGTGGGTTGATTTCGATCATGCTGGCAGACTCCCCGCCCTGTAGCCTACAGGTTACAATCTTCATTCAGAAAAGTCCATGCGGCTTTTGGAACTCCAATCAATTCAGGGCCGCAAGATTCGTCTGACCTCTCGGGACCTCTATGATGGGGTATTATCTTTGATTTGTTCAGCTTGCTGTCTATGCGAGGAAGCCGAGAGCGTCGTCGATTCCGCCTTTGGCAATTCGTAACGCCTTCTCGTCAAAGATGTTGAAAAGGACCGATTACGGCATTCGAGGAACTCAACTCGCCGCAGTTTGTAGCGGAGCTGCAAGCCGGCTCTTCAACGGCTTTTTTTCGCTTGGTGGAAAGCTTTTTTGCGCCCGTTTGGCGGTTCCTAGTCCACTTCATGGACGTACCCGAGCCGGACGCTGAAGAAATCGCACAGGATACTTTCCTTAAAGTCCACTCTAGTGTACGGAGCTACCACAATGATGGGCGGGCCAAGCTTACAACCTGGATCTTTGAAATCGCCAGGAATCGTGCCATTGATTTTCATCGCGTCAGCAGACCAGAACAAGAGGAACTCACGGATGATGTCCAAGTTCCGAAAGATGGCAAAGTCGCCGGGCGCAATGAGTCCTACTTGGCGTGGTTGAGGGCGGAGTTGCCCAAGCTGTCGACCGACGACAGGAACATTCTGTTGTGGCGTGCCAAAGACTTTAGCTATGCCGAGATTGGCAGTTGGCTTGGCATCAAAGAGGGTACGGCGAGGGTCCGACACTATCGCGCGATGGAGAAACTTGGTGTTGCGGGCCAAACTTTAGAGTCCGACTCACTCGCTAACGCGCAGGATATCTCGAAATTAGGAGCCGAGCATGAATGAGAAACAATTGAACGCGAATTTGCGCCGCTTGGCTAATGACGGTTCGCAGGTCGTTGACATCACCGATGAACTCGTCGACAGCTTTCTTAATCGTGAGCTAAATTCGCCTTCTGCGGAGATCAAAGATGGCTTTGTTTCAAGGCTCCGAATTCAGCTCCAAGATGCAGCCATTGAGAAGGCTCGCAAAGCGGTCGGCATGAAAGTGGTTCCCTTTGGCAGATTCCTAGAGTCGGTTCGAGAAAAAGCTGAACTCACAAGAAAGGAAATTGCGGGTCGCCTACGTAAACAAGAGCAGTTTGTGCAGCGAGTTGAGCGGGGAGACATGAGTCCAATTGATATTCCACCGACAGATGTTGCCGATTTAGTAGTGCTCTTTCAGCTCAGGGTTCGGGATGTGGCTCAACTGATAAGCGCGAGCCTCGATATCGCAAGCGCCAAGCAAGGATTCAAGACCGCCGCAGCACGCGCACATGGGGGCATTCGTCATGACCAGCGAAGTGAAGACGTCGAGAAAGCGATGGATGCATTAGCAGCGCGGCTGAAGCAAAAGGGCAAACTGCCGAAATCTGGGCAGAGCAATGAAGTAGAAAGTCTCATCGCTCTCTTAGAGACGGAAATTCGAGCTAGGGGTCGAATTGATCTCCTCACTTAAACAAGGCTTTCATGTGCCGGCTTATTGCCACTGCAATGACCTGTTCGCTCACGAGGAAAAGTCTCGAGAGTGCAGGTATTTGTTTGTCCTTCGCGGCCTTCAAGAACTCAAGCGGAACCAACAGTTCGCCCGCGAATAAGTCCGCTTCGATCTCTGCTGGACTCTTCGTACCTATGACAACGTCCTCCGATGGAGGATTGTCGATACTCACTTGTATTTCCGGATATCCATCACGATGAAGGAAATGGTGACCCAATTCGTGGGCGAGGGAAAACCTCCGTCGGTGCACATGATGCCGCATGTTAACTGCTGCGCAGAAAGTGTTTTCACTGGCAATAATCATCGCATCGACGCTATCGGGAAAATCTTCGATTTCCTCATACTCAATGTTGTGGGCGCTGAGTACGACGACCAAGTCAACGGGCGGAGCTTTGATTTTGCTATCCCGCAGGACTTTTCGCGCCATTTTAGTCACAAACTGATTTCGGACTTCGGACACATCGACACCTCACTCGCCCGCACTTCCGATCCCTTACTAGTCCCCGCAGATCAACCCTCCACGGGGCGCGTAACGTGCGCCCGTTGTAAGAGGTAGAGGAGCAGGCACCAACCTGCGAATCGATTCACGGGGAGGACTTCTATGGAAAGTTTAGATCAAAATTCTTCTGCACCCGGCGTAGGCCATTCATTTCGCGGCCCCATTGAGCTTTACCTGGATGACGCGCCTGTTGTTGATCACCGCCAACGTCTTACTGGACGCCAAATTCGTGAACTCGGCGCCCCAGATCGCGTCGAAGGCTTCGAGACTGAGCTGGTAGACGCCTTAAATCACCCACTGCGTCTCATTGGCGACGATGAGGAGATCGAGGTTACGCGCGAGGAGCGCTTTCGCACCTTCGTCCGCATCTGGCTCGACGGAGCACCAGTGTGCAGTTATCACCATGTGCTGACTGGGAGGCAGATCCGGGAACTGGGGCCGGCGGACCGCGTCGACGGTTTTGAGACTCAGAAACTCGATGCACACAAAAAGAAGGACCGGACAATTGGGGATGACGAGGAAGTCGAACTGCATCGCGGGGAGCATTTCCGTACGGTGCCTAATCACGGAGGTCCCGGTGGAACCGTCTAGCGAGCTCCAGGATGCCGTTAGAGAGCTTTCTGAGCTATCGGGGCATCTCTTTTGTATTTCGCCGCGGCCTGTCACTGGGACCAGCCTGTTTGTAGTCCATACGGAAGATCAGTCGTTCCGTCCGGAATACACAATGCAGTCCGGCGTTTTTGGGTTCCGCGTGCCCTTTAACTTTCCCGACGCAGGCCCTGAAGATAGCTTTTTCATCAGGCCCGTGGAAATAAAACTTCGCTCTCCTGACCCGGTGCGAGGCAGCATTGAACTGCATCGCGCCGCAAAGGTTGATGGATTTGTGGCTGAATCTGCGTTGGGGAATGTACCGGTTTTGATCTTTTCCTGGCACCTGTGGAACAAGATCCCTTGGAATCGGCGAAAACACAAACTGCTCGATCATTACACTCACTGCATCAGGCGGTTTGAGTTGCCGGAGCACGACTCATGAACCATCAAATTGATGGGATCGCACAAATCGCTGGACGCCTGAATGATGAGATGCATTTAGCCGCTGATCGGCGCATCTGGCAGCAGATCAATGAAGGGCTGCTGGCTCAAGCTCCAAACGAAGCCTGTGTCTTCGTCCTGACGCGCCCGAGTCGCGGCGTGATCCGAACCACGGTAATTCTCGGCGAGATTCTCTGGCCGATGCCCGGGGAAGTGAAAGCGACACCACGCCGTCTCGATATCTCGGCGGAATACATCTCTCGTGTCCTAGACTCCGCAACTGACGCAGGTCCGTCTGTAGGCATCTGTTTAGTACACACACATCCCAGGTCGGAAAGCGGTGAGGGCGTCGCAGAATTCAGTCCCCGAGATGATTGGTACGAGCAGCGTCTCTTTCCGACTCTCATTGTTGGCCGCCAAAACAGTATCGCTGCCAGCATCGTTCTAGGCAGCTCCGGGGATGTGAACGCCCGGGCCTGGTGGCAGAGCAACGGCGGGGTCCTGACTCAGAATGTGCACGCCGTTCGAATTGTCGGCCCAGAACTCACGATCATCGAAACTCCATCTTCCTGCTGGACTGATCATCCTGATCCGCTTGTCATGGATCGGTCCACAAGACTCTGGGGTAAGGAAGGGAGGCGGAGACTGCAAAATCTTCGAGCCGGATTCGTTGGCTGCGGAGGCACTGGCAGTATCTCGATTTTTGCTGTGGCTACTATGGGCGTTGGCAAGATCCTGGCTTGGGACAAAGATATTGCAGCAGCGCAGAATCGACATCGAACAGCTGGCATCACGAAGGACTACGTCGGCAAGCCGAAAGTGGTGGCGCTCAAAGCGCTTGCTGAGTCAGTGGCGACCGCCGAACCCTTTGAGATGAAGTGCTGGCAAGACTGGGGCACAACCACGGAAGGCCTTAACCGGCTCAAGGACTGCGATATCATTTTCTGCTGCGTGGACAAACTTGCCCCTCGCGTTCCGCTCAATGATCTCGCCTATGCTCACTTGATCCCTACGTTTGACATGTCCTCCTGGATCCATTTTGACGGGAACAAACAAGTTGACGCTCTTATGACGCACGCGCATGTTTGGTCTCCGGGCATTCCGTGCGCATGGTGCCGAGAGACCTTGAGTTCACGGATTCTTATCCAGGAGGCGCAAGGCAACCAGCGCAATATCGAAGATCGAGCACCCTACGGAATGCCAATTAATGAAACGGATGGCGTTGAACCTAGCGTTTTGCCTCTAAACATGCTAGGTGTGAGTCTCGCCTTAATGCAATTTATGCAGGTGGCACTGAAGATTGCGGACCGCACACCGAGAGATCTGAAATTCTTTTTGCCCAATTGGGAACTCGACGAGAGCGATCGGACGACCCGTCCAGACTGCGAATGCATCTCGTCGATTGGCGCCGGCGACACCTTCATTATCCGCCCAGTAACGATGGACTAGTTCCGATGGATCACAGTGGCAGCCTGAGGACCCGGAGATGGAACGCTCGGCTTAATAATTCGAGGCGGCGAACCCATGTGTTCTTTCTGCTTGACATCTCAAGCACGCGTGCTATAGTGAGCGCAACTATGGAGAGACTCTCACATTTGCTTGTAGATGGACGGAAACGGGCTGGACTGACCCTGCGATCGGTTGAATCTAAAACAGGTATATCAAACGCATATTTGAGCCAACTTGAGAACGGAAAGATCAAGGAGCCTTCCCCTCTCATATTGCATAAGCTCTGCCAGCTATACCGAATTTCTTATGCCTCTGCTCTTCAAGCTGCAGGTTATCCTCTGCCTGGAAGAACAGCTCCGGCGTCCACGCTCGCTGCCCGTGTTGGTCCGACCTCGCACGAAGAGGAGAATGCTCTCGTCGAATATCTGGAGTTTCTGCGCTCGAGGCGCACAAAGGAACGGTAACCAATGTGGTCGATTTCCGAAGCGAAGACGTTTCACCGGTGCCAGAGGCAATGGTTCTACAAGAACATTCTCGGCAGCGCGACAGCGAAAGATGTTCTGCGTCAACGCGCTTACCGATTGAGCAAGCTCGAAAGCATCAGCGCCTGGCGCGGCAATATCGTCGACGATACTATCAGCAGCTTTGTGATTCCAGCTCTCCGAAACGGCCATCCACCGAGCCTTGAGGCAACAAAGCGACATGCCCTTGAGCGTTTTGAGCGGCAGCTAGCTTTTGGTCGAACGCATTCGCTATTTGGGAAACCGTCGCCGGCGCAGGCGGGACCAGATTTTGCCGCATTCCATGCAATGGAATATGAAGGCAGCCTTTCCGCAAACGAGCTTGACTGTGCCAAGGAAGAAGTTCTTTGCGCGCTAACCAATCTTTACCGCATGGACGAGATTAAAACACGTATGAGAGCGGCCGAATACCTGGTCCCCCAACGAGCATTAATGTTTCGGCACACCGACCACACGGTAAGGGCTGTACCTGATTTGATCGCATTTTACCGCGATCAACCACCGTTGATTTTTGACTGGAAGGTCCATGTATTTGGGCTACAGGAAGCATGGTTGCAACTTGCCGTGTACGCACTCGCTCTTCTTCGAGCTACCCCCCACAAGGACTTTCCGGCCGCGTTACAGAACGTTCGCGAAACGGATGTCCGTCTCGTGGAAATACAGTTGCTGAAGAATGAAGTGCGAGAGTATTTCCTCGATGACGATGACATCGAGCGTGCTGAAAGCTATATGGCCGAAAGCATTCTGGAAATCTCGATGGTCACGCGGGGACTGAAACACCCAGAATTGAGCGCCGAAGATTTCCTAGTGACGCAGTATCCAGAGGTTTGCACTCGCTGCAATTTCCGATCGCTGTGCTGGAAGGAGAACTAATGACGGGTCTTGAAACCAACGTATTTCCGATCCTGAACCTGTCGGAGCTCGTTACGACTTACGTGCTTTGCAAGATTCGGGGTCTTAATCCAGAACAGCCCGAATACTATCAAAACCGGCAGGCTCTGATCCGAAAGCTCAGTTTCTCTTTGCGCAGTCCGGCTACTATTATCGAACGAGATGAAGAGCCCTGGCTTGTCTTGCCTGGAAATGTGACACCTCCCCCGTCGCCATACCCACTAGTCCGGACTTCGGTTTACTTTGATCCTCCGACCGAGGAACGAGTCATCGACTTTTCCACTCGGGAACCTGCCAACGATGAGATTGGACGGCGATTCTTACAGTTTCTGCTGCAGCAGCCGCTCACAACCAACCCACGACTATGGCAACCTGGAGCCGGTCTTCCCTTTTTCGAGCGCAACACCGCCGAACACATTGGCCCTCTCCTTCGATATCGTGGGTTTTCTTGTCGGATCGTTCCTACGATCGAAGCGGGCTTGGCGCTTAGCGTTGACGTTGCCCATAAAGTTCTAGCCGCTCGCCCCTTAGCGATTCACATGACTCGCGAGCAGTTCCGTAATTGGCGCGGACCACGCTGTATCTACCGATTTGGCTACCAATGGTTCGAAATTCGCCCGACAGCATTCTCTGCACTTACAGTTTCCGAGGAGCGGTTCCAGGAAAATGGCAAGGAATGGAATCTCTTGGAATACATCGCGGAGAAATCCAGAAAACCGATTCCACCGGAACTTGCCAATCTTCCTCACGACGCTACGGTCCTCTACTATTCTTCCAATCAAGGCCAGCAACGATCTGCGCCCACTGGGCTGTGCTATCAGGTCTTCGACACCAACAGTAATGAAGTGAAGCGCAGCCATGGCGGCACACTGCTCAACGCGTCGGAAAGGCGCGCAGCGATCCAAAGGTTTGTCCACGAGTATCTCCAGAACCTGCGGTTCGGCGAGTATACATTGAAGCTAACCAGTGAACCATTGTCCGCACCCCAGAAGATGTTCCTGATGCCGGATTTTGAGTTTGGTAAGGATAAGGTGTTGTCGGTGCGTGGCACAGCACACGCGAATCAGGTTCCTCTGAACCGAATTGGCAGAACGCGTCTTGACATGATGCGCGATCGCGACGCTGGCTTCTTCGTGAATGAGCCACTGGATCGACAGTACCTGTTTCTCCCGCAGACCGTTCAGGATAGCTTTGGGACGCAGTATGTCAGCGATCTTTCCGCGACCGCAGGTGAACTTGCACAGAATCCATTAGCGTACAAGCCCGTAATTGTCCCGTACAACGATAGAGGCCCGCGCACATTTGTCCATCAAGGCCGAGCCATATTGGAGGCGGCAAATGTCCACTGCGATCTTCCCGGATATGCGCTTGTAATGATTCATTCTACGACTGACCAAAAGTTGCGCCAGCACGACCAACTCGCAGCGATGGTCACCCGTGAACTTGCTAAGCTCGATATCAGGGCGGCAGTTAACCACTCCTCAATGAGCCACCAGTGCTACGAGCAGGGCGCGAATCGCGACGGCGCTCCTTACTATCGAGTGCGAGCAGCAAGCGAAAGTCGATTGCGAGGGTATCTCCGCGCGGTCGCACTTAATAAGATCTTTTTAAACAACGAACGATGGCCTTTCGTCCTGGCGACCCCAACCAATGCTGACGTGACAATTGGGATTGATGTTAAACAACATACGACAGGCTTCACGATCGTTGGAAAGCGGGGCAGCCTGATTCGAACCGTATTGGCGAACTCCAGCCAAAAGGAACAATTGCTCGAACAGCAGGTCGCCAAGCACATAACGGACATCCTCTGCAAAGAAGCACGCGAGCCCGGGATAACAATTCGGAATATCGTCATCCACCGTGACGGGCGCTCGTGGCCATCGGAACTGAGGGGAATCGCAAAAGCGATCCGCACTCTCCGGACAGACGGAATCATTGCAGCGGATGCAAACTATAGCGTGCTCGAAATCTCCAAATCGTCGGGAGCTCCTATACGAATGTTCAATGTGGGAAGAAACTGGGTTGACAACCCCCAGGTCGGAAACTATTGGATTGCTGCCGAGGGCGATGCCTACTTATGTGCAACAGGAGTGCCTTTCGCTCGTTCTGGCACTGTGCGGCCTCTGCATGTTCGATTCGTCCAGGGCACAATTCCATTTGAATTGTGCCTCGAGGATGTCTATTACCTAACAACCCTCGCATGGACAAGGCCAGAGGATTGTACGCGCTATCCGATAACGATCAAACTCAATGACCGCCGACTCGGAGACGACGCCTCCGAGTATGATCGCGACGCACTCGAGTATACCGAAGCGGAAGTAACCGAGGATGTGAGATGAGCGATCTCGGACTTTATTCAGGTTGGTACGCGCAGCTTCGCGAATACTCGGAGCTAGTAGATCAGGTATTGCTTGCCGGTTTGGCAAACTTGGAGCCACATACCGCAGCTTCGCGAAAGCGGCTCGCGAAACTATTCCGTTCATTAGTTGGTAAGGCTGATACAGACCCGACTCTGGCATCACTTCGAATCTGGATGAGTCGACACATTAAACTGTCTCCCAGTCAATGGCAGATGCTCTCGGAAGCATTAATTCAGGGATCATCCGACAACGCGACCGTTCAGCAACTGGAAGAAGTCGCGCGAAAACTTGACCTGTATCGCGCCCAAGTCTTTTATGACATGCGGGGACGATAAATGCTTAGCCTTTATCTTGCGGGATCAGTCGCTCAACTGCAGTTGCGCGCGCAGCGGCTGGTTGGAAGAATCCCGCGAGACCTCCCGCGCGAATACGCGGCACTCGAACAGGCATGTCGGACACAAATAAATGCAATTGTCGCCGGTTTGGGGCGCTTGGCCGACGATACGAGAGACAACAAGTCAAAACGCCAATCCGTCCAACTGCGCGTTTTCCGCCGGTTGGTGGCTGATCTCGATATCCTTGAGGCGACCGGCATCATGGCGCTGACGCGCCGGCACTCCGACGATCATCTCCTCAATCATCTGATAGAACAGATACGCAATGAGATTCGGTATCCATTGGCGGCGCCTGTCGTGAGTTCGCTTTCTCAGCAGTATTTTCAAATCAAATCGGATTTGAATCTTCTCTTTGTCCCTTTGGCTGAAGGCGACTTCTTGCTGCACTTGCCAGATCTCTATCACGAACTGGCCCATCCTTTGCTCTCCGTTGTTAACGATCCGGCCCTCGATCCATTTCAGAATGCGTTCTACCGCGCGGCCGACCATGTGATGTGCCATCTCGACGAGCTGGAGCGGCGGGAAAGCCGGCGATATGGACCCAAGGCGTACGGGATCCTTCTGAAGCAGTGGGCGGATGCCTGGATTCCCTTCTGGCTAACAGAGTTGTTTTGCGACGCTTTTGCGACGTGCACTCTCGGCGCGGCCTACGCATGGGCCCATCTCCATCTGATTGCCAAGCGCGGTGATAATCCCTTTGAAATCTGGAGCGGCGCGCGATCTCATCCGCCTGATGAGGCACGGTTGCGCGTGATGCTTTTGTGCCTGGAAAAATGTGGGGAGGGTTTCGCCGCGGGTCGGGTCCGAAAACAGTGGAACGAGTTCAAGTCGGAAATCGAACTTGAACCCGAACCCGAATATCCGCGATGCCTTCCCGATGCTCTTTTGTCCACGATTGCCACCGAGGCCAAGATCGGTGTGGAGGGTCTTGGTTGCCGCTTAGCGGATTCACAAGGAAACCAACCTGTTTCCCAACTTCTAAATGCCGCATGGGAGCAATTCTGGGCCGCCCCAGAATCATATGTAGATTGGGAGCGAACAGAAATAGAAAAGCTACGCCTGCAAGCTCGACAAAGCCGTGTTCACCCGTAACGGTGTTTCTTGAGTGTCCTTTCGAATTCTCACCGAGCGGAGCAACCGCGGGAATCGATTTCTGCTCCCGACGAGCGGTTCCAGAAATGTGCGGTCGAACTGACCTCCTGGGCGCTGTCCAACCAAATGAACGAACAGGCCCCGCTCGAGATGGAAAACCAGCCGCTGGGGGTCGTCTACCAAAGCATGGCGGATGCCCGGGTTCGGGGTTCGAGGCCGAGCCAAACCTTGAATTACTATAGATGCAGTACACTTAGCTGTGTCTTTTCTGGTATGTAGTTGTCCCGCAAGGGATTGCGCAGCTTCTTCTGTCCAGTTGAGACGGCTTGAAAAGGTGAAGATGGTTCTGGAACAACTCAAGATCGATGTCGTTGTCCATGGGCCCATCTTCCCCGAACCCGTGCAAGTCATTGCGATCATCCCAATGGGAGTGTCGGTAAAGCTGATCGGTAGGGGCCTAACGACCAATCTCGTTCATTCACCCATTCTCACCCCCGATCAGCTTGCTCAATTGGAGGCTAGCCCCGAGAATGAACCCTTCGACGGGGATCCTGGCAGGTTCCGTATTGGGGTAGAGGCACTTCGCCTGGGACTGGCTTATGAATACGATCCCTACTTTTCTCTCTCCATTGCCCGTGTTGACCCTCTCCCCCACCAACTTGAGGCCGTTTACGATTACTTCCTCGCAATGCCGCGGATTCGCTTCCTCCTCGCTGACGATCCCGGCGCAGGCAAAACCATCATGGCTGGCCTGCTGCTCAAGGAGCTGAAGATTCGTGGCCTCGTGAAGCGGACGCTCATTATCACCCCCGCAAGTCTTTCGTTCCAATGGCAGCGCGAGATGAAGGAAAAGTTTCGCGAGCAGTTCGAGGTGATCCGCAGCGATGTGCTTCGAGCAAACTACGGTATGAACCCATGGCAGGAACGGAATCAAGTCATCACATCTATTTCATGGGTCTCCCGAATCGAGGATGCCAAAGACAGTTTGCTGCGCAGCCGGTGGGATTTAATCATTGTTGATGAAGCCCACAAGATGGCCGCGTACAGTGCCGATAAAAAGACCCTCGCCTATCGGTTGGGTGAGTCGCTGTCGGGAATGACGGACCATTTCCTGTTGATGACTGCGACCCCCCATAAGGGGGACCCAGAGAATTTTTGCCTCTTCCTCGAACTGCTTGATCGTGATGTTTACGGAAACGTGAAGAGCCTCGAAGAAGCAATGCGGCGCAATTACGCGCCGTTTTATCTCCGACGTACCAAGGAGGCCCTAGTCTCATTCCCTGATCCGGAGACTGGGCAAGTCAAGAAGTTGTTTACCAACCGGACGGTAAACACCGCATCATTCGATCTGGACGGCGACGAATACGATTTCTATGACGCGCTCACCCGTTACGTTGAAGACCAGTCCATGAAGGCTGCGCAGGATGACAGTCCACGCAGCCGCGCCCTGACCTTCACGATGGCGATGCTCCAGCGGCGATTCGCATCCAGTATCTATGCCGTCCACCGCAGTCTGGAAAGGATGCGTGACAAGCGGAAGAAGATTCTGGAAGACCCGAGGGAGTTCCTTCGCAAGCAGATGGACATCCCGGAAGATTTGGATGAACTTTCCGAAGAGGAGCGCGAAGAGTACATCGAGGAAATCGAGAACGCGGCCATCAGCTTCGATCCAACCGTATTGAAAGAAGACATTCAGCAGATCGGCAGGCTTATTGACCAAGCGCGTGTGCTTGAGCAGCGCGAGGTTGAATCCAAGTTGGTGAAGCTGAAGAGCGTTCTGAATGAGCTTCAAATCTTCTCAAGTCCCAAGATGAAGCTCCTCATCTTTACAGAGCACAAGGACACGCTCGATTACCTTGCAGGAGACGGCAAGGACGGTCGTCCCCTCGGAAAACTGCGCGAATGGGGGCTCAACGTCACGCAGATTCACGGTGGGATGAAAATCGGCGACCGCGACACTCCTGGTACACGCATCTACGCCGAGCGGAACTTCAGGGAGGAAGCCCAGGTTCTCGTGGCTACCGAAGCCGCCGGAGAAGGAATCAACCTCCAATTTTGCTGGTTGATGATTAACTACGATATTCCTTGGAATCCTGTCAGATTGGAACAGCGCATGGGGCGCATCCACCGCTATGGGCAGGAGCACGATTGCCTTATCTCCAACTTCGCCGCCGTAAACACGCGTGAAGGCAGGGTGTTGCAAAAGCTCTTGCAGCGCCTCAGCGAAATCCGTGACGAACTGGGCACAGATCATGTGTTCGACGTGATCGGCGAAGTCTTCCCGTCGAATCTGCTCGAAAAATTGTTCCGTGAGATGTATGCACGGCGTACCGATCTGCCCAACATCGAGGCTCGGATTGTGCATGAGGTAGACGCTAGCCGGTTCCGCAGAATCACGGACTCCACTCTAGAGGGACTTGCCAAGCGAGAGTTGAATCTGTCGTCCATCGTCGGCAAATCTGCAGAGGCACGCGAGCGGCGGCTCATACCGGAGGTCATCGAGGACTTCTTTATCACTGCTGGGCCAATCGCTGGAATCAATCCCCGCCCTGCTCAGAAAGATGGTCACGTCTACCGCATCGGCAAAGTTCCGCGCACCCTGGCGCCGATTGGCGAAAGACTGGAAGGTCAATTCGGCAAGCTCGGACGCGATTACCAAAAGATCGTGTTCGACAAAGCCCTGCTCCCAGCCGACCCGACGCTCGAATGGGTTACCCCTGGGCATCCACTGTTTGAGGCAGTACGCGAAGATGTCGCAGACCGTGTGCGCGACGATTTGCGGCGTGGCGCGGTGTTTTTCGATCTTCACGCAAGTGCGCCCTATCGCCTCGATGTGTTCGGCGCATCGATCAAAGACGGCAGGGCCAACACATTGCACCGTCGCTTGTTTACAGTCGAAACGGCGAGCACAGGAGAAATGCATGTACGCCAGGAATCGCTATTTCTGGAAATTTCCCCAGCACCTAAAGGCACATCTGTTCCCTCCGATGGCCATCTGCCAGACCGGGCCGCCGTTGAGCATTATCTTGTCCAGTCAGCGCTGCAACCGTTCCTGACCGAGGTTGCCGCGCAGCGCAATAAAGAGGTGGACACGATTTCACGGCACATGGAGATTTCGTTGGGCGAACTCATTCATCGCCAGAACCTGCAACTGGCCGAGCTGGTCAACAGGCAGCAAGCGGGCGCGACCATTCCGGGCCTCGACGGAAACATTGCCCTGTCTGAAGCACACCTCGACGAATTGAATCTTCGCCTGGAGAATCGCCGGGCGGCCTTGCAGAATGAAAGGCAATGTACCATCGGAGACATTCAACACCTTGGCCGCGCATGGGTACTTCCGCATCCTGAGCGGAACTCGCCTGGGTTCGCGCCAATGGTTCGGGACGATGAGATTGAACGGATTGCTGTTCTAGAAGCAATCCGTCACGAGAGTGAACGTGGATGGGTAGTAGAGAGTGTCGAAGCCGACAACCGTGGCTTCGACCTCGTATCTCGCAAGCCACACCCTCACGACGAAAAGACCTTTACGGATGTGCGGTTCATTGAGGTGAAGGGCCGTGTGGCTATCGGCGAAGTTGCGTTGACCGCAAACGAATACAAGACAGCCGACCGGCTGAAGCGGGACTACTGGCTCTATGTGGTTTTCAACTGCGGAACCGCTCCTGAACTTCACGCTGTGCAAGACCCGTCAAGGCTAGGATGGGAGCCACTCGTGAAGATTGAGCACTACCATGTCGGCGCCGCCGCGATCCTTGGTGGCACAGCAAGGGAATGATGGGGGCAGAGCTGGAATACCTGCAAGAGCGGAAGAATTTTTTGGAAGAGGTCTTGATTGTTGTACCCGAAGCGTCTCATCGAAGTTGACTTACCGATCAAGCGGATTTCGGCGCACGCTCGTCGCGAGAAAAGCATTCGGCATGGGCACATCTCCACGCTGCATATCTGGTGGGCGAGACGTCCGCTCGCCGCTTGCCGCGCCGTCATTTGCGCGTCGCTGTGGCCCGATCCGGCCGATCCGCTCTGCCCTCAGGATTTTCGGGACAAGGCCGCGCGCCTGATTACCGATTTTGCGAAGAAGGCTGGCCGGAATAACGAACTCGCAAAAAGCTGCACCCCGGAGACCTGGGCAAAATGGCTCAGCCTGGCCAAACCTGATAATGGGCTTGACCCGACCAATGAACCCCATCTCAATATCCTTCGATTCGCACTGCTCGACTTTATAGCCGACTTCGCAAACTGGGACAATTCCACAGTGTCGGAATACCTCGAAACCAGCCGCGCGCTCACCCAGGCCGCGCATGAGTCTCTCGGCGGTGCACCGGGCACACGTCCGCTCGTCGTTGACCCATTCGCAGGTGGCGGCTCCATTCCACTTGAAGCGTTGCGCGTTGGTGCGGACGCATTTGCCAGCGATCTGAATCCAGTTCCTGTATTGCTCAACAAGGTTGTGCTTGAATACATCCCCAAATACGGGCAACGTCTTGCTGATGAGGTTCGCAAATGCGGTGACTGGATTAAGCAAGAAGTAGAGAAAGACTTGGTCGAATTTTATCCCGTTGAGAGTGACGGCACCAAGCCCGTGGGTTATCTATGGGCTCGCACGATCCTCTCCGAGGCTCCGAGCGAGGACAGAATTCCGATCGAGGTTCCAGTGCTTCGCTCAATGTGGCTCTCGTCGAAACCAAAGCGAAGATTTGCGTTCCGTTGGTTAAGAGATGAAAAGGGACTCGTCCAAACGGAAACCATTCAGGTTGGATATGCGGATGCAACTGTGAAGATGGTTCGACGGCCGTTGTTTGAGGTATTCCAACCACGGTCTGCTACAGAGGTCGAAAAGGGCACCTCCGCAGGCGGTGCCGTCACCTGCCCTGTTACCGGCTATACAACATCGGTCGAACGTGTTCGGGAGCAATTAAAGGTCCGGAAGGGCGGCGGCTCCGACGCAAGACTTCTCTGTGTTATCACGACGCCTGAGAATGCATCAGGACGAGTCTATCGTCTCCCTCGTTCATCAGATTTTGTCCCCGTCCAAGCGGCAGCGAGGGAATTGCGGCATCGGATTCAGCAACATCGATCAAAGATTTCCCTTATTCCGGACGGAGAGCTTAACCATCTACGCGGGTTCTTCAATGTCGTTCTTTACGGCATGACGACATGGGGAGATTTGTTTACTCCTCGACAGGCTTTAAGTCTTAGCCATATTGCCAGCCTAATCAAGGAAATTGGAAGCAGAGGCGAGGATACAGAATTCAATGCTGCGGTACAGACATGTCTGGCAATGGTGCTCGGCAGATGCGCCGACAAATGTGCCAGCGTAGTTGTGTGGAACATTCCCGCTGAGAAAATTGAGCACGTGTTTGGGCGCCAGGCACTCCCGATGGTATGGGATTTCGCAGAAGCGAACATCCTATCCGACATCGGGTGGGGAGGCGCTTGTGAGTGGGTAAACAGGGTCGTGGAGCATAACGTTAGAAGCGCAATGGAACCCGGCGTCGCGACAGCCGCGTCTGCGACCGCTCAGGCGCTACCGGATGATACTGCAGACGCTGTGATCACAGACCCTCCATATTACGCAGCGATACCCTACGCTGATCTATCAGATTTCTTCTATTCATGGTTCAAACGAAGTATTGGAGATATTCATCCTGACTTACTCAACCTAAGCCTTGCACCCAAGGATGAGGAATGCGTCCAACTATCACATCGAGCGGCGATGTACCGGCATAAAGATAGCGCATGGTTTGAACAGACAATGGCTAAAGCGTGTGCCGAAAACAGACGTGTCGCAAAGCCGTCTGGGATTAGTGTGGTTGTATTCGCTAATAAGGAGACATCTGGGTGGGAAGCAATGCTAGGTGCGTTAATTTCCTCGGGTTGGATTGTCACAGCTTCTTGGCCAATTGATACTGAGAGATCTGGTCGATTGCGCGCGATGGATTCTGCTGCGCTGGCTTCGTCTGTCCATCTTGTTTGCCGTCCTCGCGAGAGTCTAGATGGCTTGGCACACGCCGACGAAGTTGGAGATTGGCGGGATGTTTTGAATGAGCTTCCGCGCCGGATCCACGAGTGGATGCCGCGGCTGTCCGATGAGGGTGTCGTTGGAGCAGATGCCATCTTTGCGTGTCTTGGACCGGCCCTGGAAGTTTTCTCCCGATACTCGCGTGTTGAGAAAGCCAGCGGTGACGTGGTCACGCTCAAAGAGTTTCTGGAGCAGGTTTGGGCCGCAGTAGCTAAGGAAGCTATCACGATGGTGTTTAAGGGAGCAGACGCGAGCGGATTCGAAGAAGACGCTCGGTTGACTGCCGTGTGGTTTTGGACTCTTTCAGCAGGCGTGAATGGTGACGAACAAACACCAGCTGAAGACATTGACGACGAAGATTCGAATCCGATAGCAATTGCCCCCAAGGGGTATGTGCTGGATTATGACGCCGCACGAAAGATCGCCCAAGGGCTCGGTGCACACCTTGACTCGTTGTCCTCCCTGGTCGAAGTGAAAGGCGAGACTGCCCGGCTGTTGCCGGTAGCGGAGCGTACGCGCAAGCTCTTCGGCAAAGATGAGGCAGAGTCCCCGTCGTCCAATCGGAAGAAGAAATCGCCACAATTGGAATTGGGATTTGTGGCGGAGCTGAAAGAAGCAGAAGAAGCGGGAACCTGGGGAGCGAAAGGTGCTCCGGCATTGGGGGCAACGGTTCTGGACCGGGTACACCAATGCATGATTCTGTTTGCAGCCGGGCGCGGAGATGCCCTGCGTCGATTTCTGGTCGATGAGGGCGTCGGGAGTGATGGCAGGTTCTGGAGCCTGGCCCAGGTTCTTTCGTACCTGTATCCAAAGAGCAGCGATGAAAAGCGCTGGGTGGATGGCCTGCTCGCTCGCAAGAAAGGGCTAGGCTTCTAATGGGATCCGGATTGTCATCCGACTGGTACGCCAGGTTCCTTGAGACCTTGCAGACGGATGGAGCCGCCGCCCCTTTGCGGGACGCCGCGATCCTGGGCCAATTGGGGAAATGGACCGAAGCCTTGACCTCCTTGACCTGTGAATCATGCAGCGCCATGGGCTGGCACGCATCGGCCAAGGGACACATCTCGGCGATTCTGCCAGTGCCACGATCGGAATACTTGGCGCTAGATGTAGTGGCGTTTGAATCCGTCGGGGAGCGCCGTTGGCGATTCCCCGTGGCAGTGTTTGAGCTGGAAAACAGCAAAAATGATGATCTCGTCGCATACTCGTTATGGAAGGTCTTGTGCGTGAGAGCCAAACTGAGGGTTCTCTTTTGTTATCGCCAGGATGCTGACGAGGGAAATGCATTGGTAAGGTACCTCTCTGAACAAGTGGCTCACTCCATGGAATTACAGGATCGGACTGCCCTTACAGGAGAAACCTACCTGGTCGTTGGCTCACGGAACGAGGCCACCACTTTTCCATACGGGTTTTTCAAGAACTGGCTGTTTGATACGAATGTTGGGAGATTTGTTCGGTCGTAAGTGGAGCGTATGCACATGGCACTTAAGCCTTGGTACAAAGTGGTAACCCCTCGCGAAGATCTACGGGAAAACCGTCCCCTTGATGCCTCTGAGTTTGCGGTTCACCTGGATCACGTTCGAAACAAGACGGCCCCAGCGGACTACAGGGATCCGCAGCGGTTTTTTGAGAGAACGTTCCTGACGAAGAATCTGACTGAACTGGCTTCGGGTGTACTGCGACGGCTCTCCGGCATAAAGGTCGAAACGTCGGCTGTTTACAACCTGACTACGCAGTTTGGCGGCGGCAAAACGCACGCCCTGACACTTCTCTACCACCTCGCAACGGGCGGCCCGGAAGCCGTGAAATGGCAGGGTGTTCGCTCAATCCTTGACGCGGCGAGCGTAAAGGCAAATCCCAATTCTGCAGTTGCGGTGTTCGTTGGTACGGAATTTGACTCGATCACAGGACGCGGGGGCAGCGATGGCACCCCGATTCGGTACACCCCTTGGGGGGAAATTGCCTTTCAGCTGGGTGGCAAGGATGCGTTTGCAGTCGTCGCAAAGCACGACCAGCAGCGGACCGCGCCTTCGGGAGAAGTAATTCGTGAGTTTCTGCCAAAGGATAAGGGCGGGCTTATTCTCCTTGATGAGCTCTTGAACTACATGGGTCGGAATCGGAAGTCTGGCTTAACAAATCAGCTCTATTCCTTTATCCAAAATCTGTCAGAGGAGGCCCGCTCTCAAGATCGATTGGTGGTCGCTGTATCGCTTCCTTCGCTGCTAGATGAAATGACCCCAGAGGATGAATCTGACTTTGACCGATTTCAAAAGCTGCTCGATCGCCTCGGTAAGGCGATGATTATGTCAGTCGAGACGGAAACTTCAGAGATTATTCGCCGGCGGTTGTTTGAGTGGAGTGGACTGCCGGATGAAGGCAAGAAGGCTGCCGCCGAATACGGCGATTTCATCCTCGACAATCGTACCCAAATACCCAACTGGTTCCCTGGGGATTCGGGCCGGGAGACATTCGCGGCCAGTTACCCCTTTCATCCAGCACTGCTTTCGGTGTTCGAACGAAAATGGCAGGCGCTGCCCAGATTCCAACAGACTCGCGGGATTCTGCGATTGCTCGCTCTTTGGGTCGCCCATGCATACAAGGATGGTTTCCTCGGTGCACACAAAGACCCGTTGATTGGCATGGGAACCGCTCCGCTCGACGATCCTCTTTTTCGTTCGGCCATTTTCGAGCAACTCGGCGGAGCGAAATTGGAAGGAGCGGTAACGACAGACATCTGTGGCAGGAACGATTCACACGCGGTCCGCTTGGACAAAGAAGCGACCGAGATGATCAAGAAGGCTCGACTCCACCAAAAGGTGGCTACCTCGATTTTCTTCGAGTCCAACGGTGGCCAATCAAAGACGGAAGCGACTCTTCCGGAACTTCGTCTGGCCGTCGCCGAACCCGGTACGGACATTGGAAATGTGGAAACCGTCCTGGAGACTCTTTCGACAACTTGTTACTACATGTCCGCCGACAAGAATCGGTACAGGTTTAGCCTCACGGCTAATCTGAACAAGATTCTGGCTGACCGCCGAGCAAGCGTCCAGCCAAAGAAGATTGAGGAGCGGCTTCGAGCCGAGGTTCAAAAAGTGTTCCAAGCTGGAACGGGTGCGGAGCGAATCTATTTTCCAGAAAAGAGCGGCCAGATCGCAGACCATGCCGCCCTGTCGCTAGTGGTGCTATCGCCGAGCCAACCCATCACTGAAAAAGCCACCAGAGACTTTGTCGAAATTTCAACAAAGGAGCATGGCAGCTCTGCACGGACATTTAAGAGCGGCCTGGTATGGGCTGTGCCAGACGCTCCCGATGCACTCCGCGATGAGGCCCGAAAGGTCTTGGCTTGGGAAGACATTGATGATGAAAAAGGTGAACTCCGCTTGGACGATGCTCAACTCCGTCAACTTGATGAGAACGTAAAGAAGGCGCGACGAGATGTGAAAGAAATCGTCTGGCGCACATACAAGAACGTCATGCTCCTCGGAAAAGATGGCGGTTGGAAGACTATTGATCTCGGCTTGGTTCACTCGAGTGCGGCTAATTCACTTACTGAATTGATCGTCGAACGCTTACAGCAGGATGGAGACCTTGAATCGGCGATCAGCCCAGACTTTCTTGTTCGGAATTGGCCTCCGGCATTCAAAGAATGGAGCACAAAATCAGTCCGCGACACGTTCTTCGCATCGCCGCAGTTTCCGCGTTTGCTCAATCCGGATAGCCTCAAAGACACGATTGCACGTGGTGTCGGCAATCAAATACTCGCCTATGTTGGGAAAAAGCCTGACGGCACCTATGCTCCGTTCCACTGGAAGTCTTCGCTTTCAGTTTTGGACGTTGAGATTTCGGCTGACATGTACATCATCCAAGCGGACACCGCTAAAGCCTATGCTACCGCGCAGGCGTCTTCGTCTCCCGCAGCAGAGGCCTCAAGCACAGTCTCCGAAACTGCCTCAAAAGTTCCAACGACGGCGCCAGTAGATGCATCGTCCGGACAACCTCAAGCAGCTCTCCCCAAGGGGCTCTCTCGCATCACGTGGCAGGGCGATGTTCCCCCGCAGAAGTGGATGAACTTCTATACGAAAGTACTGGCGAAGTTCGCCACCAAGGCCGGCCTAAAAATCGGGTTGAAAGTGGAGATTGCGCCTGCTGACGGGGTTTCAAATCAGAACGTGGATGAGATTAAGATCGCATTACGCGACCTTGGATTGGAAGATGACGTTAAGGGTGAATAGCATCTCGACCACCGCGTGTGCCCCCCTCGTCGACGTCGGGGGCCAAGTCTATTGCTTGACTTTGGAGCGATGCTCAATGTTGACTCACACGACTCGTAGATGCGATCCGCGCCGCACCTCAGCGCCTGGTATCGGCTCGTTTTGCATGGCCGCCGTCTTAATGGCGTCCGTGTCAGGTCGAGCCTCCTGCACTGACGACTCCAGAGTCTTAGCGAGGTCCTCGGGCAATAGTGAGAGAATCGTCTCCCAGACGACTCCGGCGATCCGAGCTTCTATTCTGCAATAGCACCTCGGCAAGGCAGCCTCGTCGGTTATCCTCACCGAATCCTGGCTGTTCTTTTGGGCACGCAAGGTGAAATGGTGCCCTTCGATCTTCTTGAGGTCCCGGCTGAGGAGGTAATAAAGCACCATGTTCTTTGTGCGCTCTATTTTGCCAGCTGCGGCGCGAGCACGGTCAGTGAGCCGCGCGGCCTCAATACGGCAATACTGCTCGCGAGCCTCCATGATGCGCACAAAGCGGCCAATCCGGTCGACCTTCTCGCCGTGCGCTTCGCAGAATTGCTGAAACCGAGCAACGAGATCTTCCGCTGCCTGACCTTCTGACTCAACCTGCCCTTCCATCTCTTCGAGGAGTCCGTCTAGCTCCACGTCGATTTCAAACAGCGAGCTTGATTCCGCAATAGATGCCATCTCCTTTTCTCCTTCTCGGACGTTCTGAATTCTTCGCCGGCATTATGCCGCCAGCTTTTGTTGCACCCAGAGCGAGCGGGCGGCTTGATACGCCAACTCGTCCGCCCGGGTCTGGTCGCGATGCCCGCTGTGTCCTTTGATCCACATCCATCGGATCGAAAGATTTGCATTCAGCTCGATCAGCTCCGTCCACAATTCGCGGTGCTGCAGTTGGGTTCCGCGCCGATTTCGCCAGCCATGGCGCTGCCAGCGGAAGACAAATGCCCGCATTCCATAGATCAGGTATTCGGAGTCTGAGTGAAGCTCGATTCGCGCTCGGCCTTCAACCGACCGAAGCGCCTGAACCGCCGCAACAAGTTCCATCTCGGAGACGGTCGTCCAGGGATGGGCGCCCGACAATTCCCAACGTTCCTTTCCCTGGATTGCGACGACACCCCATCCGCCTGGACCCGGATTGCCGATCGCGGAGCCGTCCGTGAAAATGCGATAGGTCTGACGCACAGGGAGCCTCCTTCCCAAAAAACAAATTGGGGCGTTCACCGACAGACTGGGTGAGATCAAGATTCGCGTTCGCCACCGGGTACGCATGGCAAGCCTTCGGCCCTTTGGACTACGCAGCCTGCATCGGGATGACCGCGCCGAAGGGGGCCTTCTGGCTCCCGGTCGAAGCCCAGATCACGGGATAGGCGGGAGCGGAATCCGGGAACGATCCATACAGATCCGTCAGAAAGACGAGGGTCTGCGGCAGAATTCCGTGCTCATCGAGCCAATCAAAGCATGAGCTAAATTCGGTGCCTCCGCCTCCCACCGGATTAAGATGAACCGGCTGGCCGGCTTCGTATGTCTCCGCCTTCTGCACTTCTGAATCGAAGTAGAGGACATGGACACGCTGAGGCCGCTGGCCTTCGAGAATCGAGCGGACCTCGGCCTCAAAAAGCGCGAGTTGCCGCGCATTGACAGAGCCGGAGCAGTCGACGGCGATCGCGATCTCCCCAACGCCCTCGCGTATCACTCCTGGCAAATAGAGATCCGCCCAGACATGGCGACGGTTTGGTCTCATCCAGCTATAGTCGGCCGCGATCGTATCCGACCAGAGCCGCCGCAGCATCTCCCGCCAGTCGACCGAAGCCTCTGCCGCCCCTTCCAAAGTCCGGTTGAGGCCGGCCGGGACCTTGCCCGCCTGCCGGGCAACCGTTGTCGCCTGGTTGACCGCCACATCCCACTCCCTCGCCTGTTCTTCGATGGTCGGGGTTTCCTCGTCCGGCAGTGGTGCATCGAGGACCTGGCCAATTCCGCCTTCGGTAACGGGAGCGGTAGGCGAGTATAAATCGCCACCACCTGGAGCTTCGTCTTTCGAACCCTCTCCTCCTGGCTCGTCGTCTCCATCCTCTTTGCTCGAGTCTTGCTCAGTTTCCGACTCCGATTCAATGAGGTTGTAGATTTGCTCCGCGCTCATTCCACGGAAGCGGTTATCGATCAAAACCCCATCGGGCAGGCTGAGTCCGGCGTCAACAAGCAAGGGATTGATGGCGAAGTCGCAGGCTACGTTCCAACGTTTCGGATCGCGTCCCGAGCGCCGCACATGATGGTGCAGCGCCGGGTGCATGACCTCGTGAGCCAGGGTTCCGGCCAATGTGGCCGCGGTCAGAGTTTCAACGAAGTCAGGGTTGTAGTAGAGCGACACTCCATCGGTCGCCATCGTTGGAACCGACCGGCACTCGTGTCCCTTCAAGCGGAACAGGAGCGAGCCGAAGAATGGATGGTCGAGGATGAGTGACGTGCGTGCTTTCTGAATACGGAGTGAGGTTGGCGTCTCATGTCTCATGCTGCCGCGGGCGCCTCCATGTACGCGGACATACGGGCGAAGATGTCGTCGGCGCTCGGGGTCTCAGCGGGTTCTGTCGCCTCCCGGCTGCGCAACAGGCCATCCATTTCGGCGACGATGTTTGCGGCATCGGCGGCCGTCGTGACGCGCAGAAGGTCATGCTTCTTCAGATCCTGAGCGGAGTAGTTGCACAGCCGCTCTTTCACCTGATCCGCAAAGCGGTTCAGGTCCGCGTCGCCGTTGACGTTAAGCCGCGGCAGAATCTCCACCAGGTCCAGAACATTGGTGACCAAGGAGCCGTGAAAGCGTGACTCCGGTTCGTTCAGCCGGTCGACCATGTGAGCGACCACTTCGCGCAGCCGCCTCCAGAGGTCTTCCGTTCCGCGCATCAATGATTCGCGGACGTTGGCATCGATCTCGCGCGAGACCCGTGCCTGCTCTTCGGCCGACATCTGGACGCGGAAGTCGGCGCCGGAGGGAATGGGCAGGACTTCAAGTTTGACGCCGAACTTCTTCCTCAGCTTTTCCGGAGCCGGGTAGTCTTCCTCGCGAAAGAGGCCGTTCAACTCCGGTCTGACTTGCTCGATGTATTGCGGATAAACGCGGAGAAAGCTCTCCACACCCTGCTCGAAGCCGGCCTCGAACTCGCGCATGCGCTCCATGAGATCGAAGTAGAAGTTCGCCGGCAGAAGCCGGAACCCTTCGTCCGACCAGGGAAGCGTGATTTTGTAAAAGTACTGCCGGATCTGGCCTGCGAGGGTGCGCAGTTCGTCCAGCTTGTCGGCGCCACGCAGCAGTTGCTTGTTGTAACGGCCCGCACCCTGGTGTGCGCCGTGTTGATCGGCGACATCGCGGCTAACCTTGCGGTCGTGTTTAACGGCCGTCCAGATGCTGATGTGGACGGCGGCGAGCATTGCACGTTCGGTGATCATTGAATGACCTCCCGGTAATCCACGCCGAAACGAACAAATTCCGGAGTGTGGGTTATGGCGGTGTCCCGTGCCGCCGCATCCCGCATGGCCATCACCCGCATCTCGGTCGGCATCCGGTCGAGATACGCGATTCCCCTCCCTACCGAGGTGTCACTCAAGACTCTGCCCAGGGCGGTAGCAATGGCGATTTGCGCGGAAGGCTCTGTGGGAAGCCGCGCCGTCGTGGGGTTCAAAAGGATTTCGTCGATCGAAGGCAACTGGCGGAACAGACGAATGAAAGCGACAAGTTCTGAAGCCGCTGCCGGCCCCACCGTTCCATCCAGGAGCTGCGCCTCAAACTCGCTGGCCCCCGCGAGAAACTGGGTCTTCTGACGACGGGCGATACCGCAGAGAACCTGTGAGGCCATCTCCCAGGAACGCGGAGTGGGCCACGCGTTAGCGTCCGACGTTGCGTCCGCTGTATGCAGTAGCTCGGGCTTGAAGCGCAGGAAGGCGATGATCTCAGGCCGGACCTGAGCCTTGACGGCCCACCGACACCAGTCGTCGAGATCCGGTTCAAGGTCCAGATGCACGAACCGGTTGCGTAAGGGCCGCGGCATCGAGAAGTGAACACCGCGTTCCGATGCCGGATTGCCGGCGGCGATGACAACCCAGCCATCGGGCAGCACATACTCGCCGAGCTTCCGATCAAGCACGAGCTGATAACAACCCGCCTGGGTCATCTGCGGAGCCGAGGTTAGCTCATCGAGAAAGAGAATGCCTTTGCCGGAAGTGGGAAGAAACTTGGGCGGGACCCACTCGGTCTGATCAGCCGAAATGCGCGGCAGCCCGCGTAGATCAACGGGATCGAGTTGCACCGCCCGAACATCGAGAAAGTCGTAGCCGAGATCGCTGGCGACCTGGGAGACGATCTGCGACTTGCCGACTCCGCATGCGCCCCAGATGTGCAAGGGCACACGTTCACCGATCAGCGCATGGAGCGCCTCATAGAGCTTCGATGGCTTCATGGGATTTCCTTTGGTTTTTTTGCTGATTTCAAAAAAGCGCAGGCAATCACCCTTTAGAGCAAGGATGAACTGCAACCAGACTTTCACGGGAACTGGCAGAGACAACCGGCAGTGCGCCGGTCATCGGAGTAATTGGCTGTGGTCTTACTTGAGCAGTACCTTCAGATCGGTTGCCAGCTCGACGACGAAGTCGACAGGAACGCCGTTCCTGATGAGCGGGCGCGAGAGTTTGGCATCGAGAAGATCCGACGCCTTCACTCGGCTGCCGAACAGCAGGACCGCGAGCGCCCGGTCATCCTGCCGAGAGGACCAGAGAAAAC
>Ga0335073_10001942_pt1 | contig 28153 bp, 36 predicted proteins | sample Lox_Sample_22_FD_207093 | JGI IMG/M metagenome (GOLD analysis project Ga0335073, IMG submission 207093) | Soil microbial communities from Loxahatchee National Wildlife Refuge, Florida, United States - Lox_Sample_2.2 | ecosystem: Environmental > Terrestrial > Soil > Wetlands | place: USA...
CGCTGACCGCCAGAGCACGCCGTGCACCACACGGCACGGTCACGCCCGCACTTCTCCGGTGTCGAGTTATGCGGGTCCGGGCGGGAGCGGCGGCGCGCAGAACATGCGCGGTCTGACATTCGCCGCCCGGAAGCCGGACGCTGGCAGGGCACGCGTGCCCCACATGCGCCGGCTGCCACGGTCGTCGCTCGAGTTGCCGATTGACAGACATTGCATGGCGGGGCGGCGATCGAAGGTCTGCGGGCGCGACCAGCTGCGCCGTGCCAGTTGGGCTCTCCCAGGTGGCCACACGCCGCACGACCCGCTGGCGCTGTTCCATGCAGGTTCGTCCTGCGTACGATCTGGATATGGCGGAAACGCGCACCCAAACCGATGACGGCCTGGACGCGAACTCGCGCTCGGCGCTGGCCGACGCGCTCTCGACGATCGGGGACCGGTGGACGCTGCTGGTGATCGCGGCCCTGCTCGACGGCCCGCGACGGTTCGGCGACCTCCAGGCGGAGGTGGAGGGGATCGCGCCCAACGTGCTCACCCAGCGACTCCGCCAGCTCGAGCGCAACGCACTGGTGGTGGCGCGCCCGTACTCCGAGCGCCCGCCCCGATTCGTCTACGAGCTGAGCGCGGCCGGCCAGGAGCTCGCTGGCGCACTTCGGCTGATCGCCGGCTGGGGAGCGCGCAATGCCGAGGGAGCCACCGCGCCGCGCCACGCGGAGTGCGACACGCCGATGGAGGCCCGCTGGTGGTGCCCCACGTGCGAGCGCGTCGTCGCCGACGACGAGGACGAAGAGCTCCACTTCGCATAGGGGCCTCGCTCCGCTCGGCGTCCGTGGGGCCAGGTACCCCGTCCGGACCGGAATCGTGGGCAGCGTCGCTCGCCGTCGCTGCTCCTTAGAGACCTCTCACTCCGCCGCACGGCGCCCCCCTGGGAATAGAGAATGCGCGCATGCTTCGCCTCGTCGGCATCGTTATCTCGATCGGGTTGGCGGATTCGCTCAACCCGACGACCATCGGGCCGGCGCTCTACCTCGCGACCGGCGAGCGCGCCCGCGGGCGCGTGGCGGAGTTCACGATGGGGGTCTTCGCGGTCTACTTCCTCGGGGGCGCCGCGATTGCGGTCGGCGCCGGCCAGCTGATCCGGCCGCTCCTCCCCCACCCGCGCCATCAGGTCTCCGACATCGTCGAGATCGTGGTGGGGGCAGCGCTGATCATCGGGGCGGCGTTTCTCTGGCGCCACCGCGTACGGCTGTCGCGGCGCGATCCGCCGGACTTCGATCCTCACGGCAAGTCCAGCTTCGTGCTCGGGGCGTCGATCATGGCCGTCGAACTGCCGACCGCGTTTCCGTACTTCGCGGCGATCGCCGCTATCGTGGGTTCGGGGCATGGCCCCGTGCGCGATCTGTTCCTGCTCCTGCTCTTCAACGTGTGCTTCATCTGGCCCATGCTGGCGATCATCGCGATCCTCACATTCGCGCCCCACAAGTCCGAACGCGTTCTGTCCGACGCGCGGAATTTCCTGCAGAAGCACTGGCCGACGGTGCTCGCCGGGCTCGCACTCGTCGCCGGGGCGTTCGTGGTGACGCTCGGTGTCACCGGCCTGACCGCCAAACACAGCGAGCTCGCGCGACACATCCACACGACGCTCCGCGGCTGACCGCGAGCCGCGCAGGCGGCGCCGGACGCGTCCCAGGCACCTATGATCGGGCGCGATGGCGACGACCGAGCCGCACGCCACCGGGGTACAGGCAGAGGCGCTGGGGCGGCTACTCGAGGGGCGCTACGCCGACCTGCGCCGGCGGATCCTCGAGGTCCTCGGCGAAGCCGAGTTCTCACCGCCGCTGGCACTGCCGACCCCCGAGTACCGCGAGCGGGTCCGCCGGTGGATGCAGAGGATCGCGGACGAGGGACTCACCGCGCCCGGCTTTCCCGTCGAGTTCGGCGGCCAAAGCGATCCGGGCGCGAACATCGCGGGCTTCGAGACGATCGCCTACGGCGACCTGTCGCTGCTGGTCAAGTTCGGCGTCCAGTTCGGGCTGTGGGGCGGCGCGATCCAGCAGCTCGGAACGCGCATCCACCACGAGCGCTACCTGCGGCCGACCGCGACGCTCGAGCTGCTGGGATGCTTCGCGATGACCGAGACCGGGCACGGCTCGAACGTGCAGCAGCTCGGGACGACAGCGACCTATGACCCAGTCACCGACGAGCTCGTCGTCGACACGCCGACCGAGGAGGCGCGGAAGGACTACATCGGCAACGCCGCCTGTCACGCCCGGATGGCCGCGGTGTTCGCTCAGCTGATCGTGGCCGGCGAGTCGCACGGCGTGCACGTGCTCGTGGTCCCCATCCGCGACGAGAACGGCAACGTGCGCGAGGGTGTGCGGATCGAGGACTGCGGCGAGAAGATGGGGCTGAACGGCGTCGACAACGGGCGGATCTGGTTTGACAACGTCCGCGTGCCCCGCGAGGCGCTGCTCAACCGTTACGGCGGCGTCAACGAGCACGGCGCCTACGAGAGCCCGATCGAGAAGCCGAACAAGCGCTTCTTCACGATGCTCGGGGCCCTGATCCAGGGTCGGGTGTGCATCTCGGGCGCGTCGGTCAGCGCCGCGAAGACCGCGCTGACGATCGCGGTGCGGTACGGCCTGCGGCGCACGCAGTTCGGACCGCCCGACGAGGACGAGGTCGTCCTGCTCGACTACCGGACGCACCAGCGCCGGCTGATGCCACTGCTGGCGAGGACGTACGCGCTCCACTTCGGCCAAGCCGAACTAGCCGAGAGGTTCCACCGGGCGTCCGGAGCGAACGAGACCGACGAGCGCGAGCAGCGTCGGCTGGAGTCGCTCGCGGCCGGGATGAAGGCCACCGCGAGCTGGCACGCCACCGAGACGATCCAGGCCTGCCGAGAATGCTGCGGCGGCGCCGGCTACATGAGCGTCAACCGGTTCGCGGCGCTGAAGGCCGACACGGATGTGTTCACGACGTTCGAGGGCGACAACACGGTCCTGATGATGCTGGTGGCGCGGGGCCTGCTGACCGACTATGCGGACGAGTTCGGCGCACTCAACCCGCGTGAGCTCGTGATGTTCGTGGCCGAGCAGGCCGTCGAGACGGTCGTCGAGCGCCTGTTCGCGCGCAAGATCGCCCAGGTGATCGCCGACGTCGTGCCGGGCCGCGACGAGACCGGCGACCTGCTCGAGCGCGAGCACCAGCTCGAGCTGTTCCGCTGGCGCGAAGGCCACATCACGGCCTCGATCGCGCAGCGCTTCAAGCGCGGCATCGACGAGGGCTACGACCCGTTCGAGGTGTTCCGGGCGGTCCAGAACCACGCCGTGAACGCGGCCCGCGCCCACATCGAGCGGGTCCTGCTCGAGGCCTTCAGCGCGGCGGTCGAGGCGTCCGAGGACGGGCCGGTCAAGGACGCTTTGGCCCGCATCTGCGACCTCTACGCCCTGTACTCGATCGAGCAGGACAGAGGCTACCTCCAGGAGCACGGCCGGCTCACCGGGCCGCGATGCAAGGCGGTCACGCGCGAGGTCAACCGCCTGTGCGACGAGTTGCGCGGCGACGCCGAGGCGCTCGTCGACGCGTTCGGGATCCCCGACCAGGTGCTCCGGGCGCCGATCGGGCTGCGCGACGCATCGTGAACGACTACGTGGACCTGGGGCGGATCGGCGAGCTCGAGGACGTGATGGGCGCCGACGCGGTGGCGATCGTGTCGTCGATGCTCGAGAACATGACCGCCGCGATCGACGAGCTCGAGCGCGCGATGGGCGCCGGCGAGCTGGATCGCGCGACGCAGGCCGCGCATCGATGCCGGAACGACGCGCTGATGCTGGGGGCGCGGCAGCTGCTGGGCGCGCTGACCGAGCTCGAGGCGGCGACGCGCGCCGCGGACGAATCCGGCGCCGGCGCGGCGCTCGCGCGCGTGAAAGAGGTGTGGCCGCCGACCCGCGATGAGCTGGCGGCGAGCTCGAACCCTCCATAAAACCTGCACCTTTGAATCAAGCTCGGGCGCCGTGGAGACGATTAGGGCGTCATGGAGCGACACATCCTCGTCGTCGACGATCACGAGCTCAACGTCGCGCTGATCGAGCGGCTGCTCGAGCTCGACGGTCACAAGGTCCGCGCCGCAGGCTCGCTGGCGGACGCCGAGCGCGCGCTCGCCGAGGAACAGCCCGCGATGGTCGTGCTCGACCTGAACCTCCCCGACGGCAGCGGGCTCGACCTCTCGCGCAAGCTCAAGTCCCACCCGGGGACCGCCGAGATCCCGATCCTCGCCTGCACCGCCGGGGTGATGCCCGCCGACGAGCACGAGGCGCTCGAGGCGGGGTGCGACGCTTACGTGTCGAAGCCGATCGACCTGCGGCGGTTCCAGACGATCGTCGCCTCGATGCTCGCGGCGTAATCGCTCGCGGCGCGTCGGTAGTGTTCGGAGGCGCCGCTTCTATGGACTTCGCGTTCTCAGACCGCTGCAACGACCTCCGCGAGCGCCTGCTGGTGTTCATGGACGAGCACGTCTACCCGGCCGAGGCGGTGTACGAGGAGCAGCTCGTCGCCTCCGGCGACCCGCACTCGCATCCACCGGTGATGGAGGAGCTCAAGGAGCGCGCCCAGTCGCTCGGCCTGTGGAACCTGTTCCTCCCGCACGGCGGCGAACAGTGGGGCGCGCCCGGGCTGAGCAACACCGACTACGCGCCGCTCGCGGAGATCATGGGACGCAGCCACATCGCCTCCGAGACGTGCAACTGCTCCGCGCCGGACACCGGCAACATGGAGGTCCTCGCCCAGTTCGGAACGCCCGAGCAGAACGAGCGATGGCTCCGCCCGCTGCTCGAGGGGGAGATCAGGTCGGCGTTCGCGATGACCGAGCCGGCGGTGGCGAGCTCCGACGCCACCAACATCGAGCTCCGGATCGAGCGCGACGGCGACGACTACGTGCTGAACGGGCGCAAATGGTGGATCTCCGGCGCGATGCGCGACCGCTGCAAGATCATGATCGTGATGGGCAAGACCGATCCTGACGGGCCGACGTTCAAGCAGCAGTCGATGATCCTCGTGCCGAAGGACACGCCCGGCGTGACGATCGTCCGCAACCTGCCGGTGTTCGGCTACATCGACCAGGAGGGCCATGCCGAGGTGCTGTTCGAGGACGTGCGCGTGCCGGCGTCGAACCTGATCAGCGAGGAGGGGCACGGCTTCCTGATCGCGCAGGCGCGGCTCGGCCCCGGCCGGATCCACCACTGCATGCGCTGCATCGGCGCGGCCGAGCGGGCGCTCGAGCTGATGTGCGCCCGCGCCGCCTCGCGCGTCACCTTCGGTGGGCCGGTGTCAGACCGCGCGAACGTCCAGGACTGGATCGCCGAGTCGAGGATCGAGATCGACATGGCGCGGCTCTTGACGCTCAAGGCGGCGTGGCTGATGGACACCGTGGGCAACAAGCACGCCCGCACCGAGATCTCCGCGATCAAGGTCGCCGCGCCCGAGATCGCGTTGCGCGTCATCGATCGGGCGATTCAGGTTCACGGCGGCGGGGGCGTCAGCGACGACTTCCCGCTGGCCTGGATGTACGCGCACCTCCGCACGCTGCGGCTCGCCGACGGGCCCGACGAGGTCCACAAGCGGTCGATCGCACGCAGCGAGCTTCGGAACGTCGCGGCGCCGGCGGCCGTCCCCGGCTAGCCGGGCGATTCCACCGTTCGCCGGAGGCGTCCGGCTGAGGCGGTCGGCCGATGACCGCCCGGACCCGTGGGTCATATCCCCACACTCGACCTCGCGCTCGGGCCGAGTGCGGATTCCGACACCAATACGGGTCCTTTCGTCACTCTCGGCGCCGGAGACTCGTTGAGTGTGGCCTTATGACCCACCCTCCGCCCCCAAGAGGCGAGAGGTCTGCGCGACTCAGCGCCGGCCGGGACGGCGGGCGACGGCGAAGGTTCCGACCGCACTCGACCAAAGCGCGGCGGCGAGCGGCAGCCCCAGCGCGATTCCCGGGACGCTCACAAGCGCGGCGATGCCGCAGGCCAGCAGCACGATCCCGATCAGCGCGATGTCGTAGCTCCGCATTCTGGCCCCAACATCGGCATCCGAACGGCTGTCCTTGACCGCCATATACACCAAACGGCAAGGAGGCGCCAAAACATCCTTCACATGCCCCGGAGTAGCCTCGAGTCACGTCCGTGCGCAGATCGCTTTCAGTGCTGATGGCGGCGACCGCGTTTCTTGGCGCCGCATGCGGTTCGAGCTCATCCTCGAAGACCGCGGCGCCCGCCGCCTCGGCCACCAGCGCGACGACCTCAGCGACCACGACCGCCACCACGAGCGCCACCACGACCGGCGCGGCTCTCATCACGACGAAGTCCGTGGCCGGACTCGGCACTGTGCTCGTCAACGGGCAGGGCCGGACGCTCTACATCTTCGTCCCCGATAAGCACGCGAAGGTCACCTGTGTCGGCGGCTGCGCCGCGGCCTGGCCGCCGGTGAAGCTCACCGGTGCGAAGGCGCAGACCGCCGGCCAGGTCAAGGCCGCGCTCGTCGCGAGCGATCCCGACCCCGCTGGCGGACGTGTGGTCACCTACAACGGCTGGCCGCTGTATCTGTTCGCCGGCGACTCCCAGGCCGGCACCGCCAACGGCCAGGCGCTCAACTCGAGCGGCGGCCTCTGGTACGTGATCACGCCGGCGGGCAAGGTCGTCACGACGAAGAAGTCGGGCTCGGGAGGCTCCACCTACTGACCTCGACGCTGCCTATCCTGAGGTCGTGGGCGATCTCGACGGCAGGACGTTCCTGATCACGGGGGCCAATACCGGGATCGGGAGGGAGACCGCGCGAGCGCTCGCGGGCCGCGGGGCGCGCGTCCACATCGCGTGCCGGTCAGAGGAGAGCGGGCGGAAGGCCATCGAGGAGATCGCCGCGGACACCGGGAGCCGCGCGCTCGGGCTCCTGCCCCTCGACCTCGGCGACCTCGACTCGGTGCGCGCGTGCGCGCAGCAATTCCTCGCGGGCGACGAGCCGCTGCACGTGCTCATCAACAACGCCGGCCTGGCCGGCAAGCACGGAAAGACCACGAGCGGCTTCGAGGCGGCCTTCGGCACGAACCACGTCGGCCCGTTCCTGCTCACGAACCTGCTGCTCCACCGCCTGCGTGAGAGCGCGCCAGCGCGGATCGTCAACGTGGCGAGCGCCGCGCTGGCCGACGAGCTGTGGCGTCGGAGCGCGGAGTGGGTCGGCGCCGTTGGTAGCGCCGCTGCGTGACGGTGCTCACACAGGTTGCGGGTTTCCCGCCGGCGCCCGATTACAGGGCCAGGGAGGCAGAGGGCCCTACGACCCACCTGCCACATGACAACACTCATCGCCACCATCTCGATGCTCGCCGCGGTCATCGGTATTGCGGGCATCGTGCCGCAGCTCATCACGATGCTGCGGGCTCGTTCCTCGGCCGGCCAGTCGACGGTCGGCTGGGGTCTCGGGATCATGACGAACACGTCGCTCGCATTCGTGAACCTGCTCGGCTACCACGCCTTCGTGCTGGGCTCGGGCAACCTGGCAAGCCTCACCGGCTGCCTGACCGCGGTCTACCTCGTCCGGCGCTTCCGTCGTGCCGTCCAGCCGCCCGCCGACGCGGTAACCGACCTGCGGACCCAGGAGTTCGAGGTCCTCCGCGACGCGGTGCTCGTCGAGCATCACCGCCGCACCGGCGAGCGCGAACTCGCGCTCGCCTGACCCAGCGAGCGAAATGACACCCGGCGAAACCGACCCAGAGCTCACGATCTCCGGGCTGCGCGTCCGGGCCGTCGACCTCGTCCCCGAGCGTCCGGTCCATACCGCGGCCGGCGTGCTCGCGAGTACGCCGCTCGTGCTCATCGACGTCGTGACCCGCGAAGGGATCGTCGGCCGGAGCTACGTGCGGTGTTACACGCCGCTCGCGCTGGCGGCGACCGCGCGTCTCGTCGATGACCTGGCCGGCGTCCTCGCCGGCGCTCGGCTCGACCCGGACGGCCTCGACGACTCTCTTCGGGCACGGTTTCGCCTGGTGGGCCTTCAGGGACTTGCGGCGATCGCGCTCGCCGGCGTCGAGATGGCGGCCTCGGATGCGCGGGCCAAGGCACACGGCGTGCCGCTCGTGTCCTTCCTGGGCGGAGACCCCAGCCCGATCCCGGCCTACGCAAGCCTGCGGACGATGGCGCCCGCCGCGGCGGCCCAGGAGGCGGGCGGCGCGGTCTCTGTTGGCTTCGGCGGAGTCAAGCTGAAGCTGGGCGGCGGCACGCTCGCGCACGACCTCGAGGCGATCCGCGCGGTTCGCGACGCGATCGGCGACCGGGCTGAGTTGATGGTGGATTACAACCAGAGCCTGACCGTGACCGAGGCGCTCGAGCGCGTCAGCGCGCTCGACCACGAGGGCCTGGCGTGGATCGAGGAGCCGACGCGCGCCGAGGACGATCGCGGTCACGCCGAGATCGTCGCCGCGGCACGGACGCCGATCGCGCTGGGCGAGAACTGGTGGGGTCCGCACGACATGGAGGACAGCATCGCCGCCGGAGCATGTGACCACGTGACGCTCGATGTGATGAAGCTCGGCGGCGTCCGCGGGTGGCTGACCGCGGCGGCATTGGCTGCGCAGGCCGGGCTCCCCGCCTCGAGCCACACGTTCCCCGAGCTGAGCGTTCACCTCCTGGCGCTCACCCCCACCCGCCACCGACTCGAGTATCTCGACCACGCCGGCCCGATCCTTACCGAGCCGGTGCGCGTCGTCGACGGGTTCGCGTATCCGCCGGATCGCCCGGGGAACGGGCTCGAGTGGGACGAGGCGGCGGTCGCGCGCTGGCTCGTCAGCTGATCCTTCGCTCTCGCTCGGCCCAGCGCTCGGCCCACGCGTCGAGCGCCGGGTAGAGCGCCAGCAGCTCGCGCCCCTCGTGCGTCAGCTCGTAGCCCGCCGCCCCGGCCTCGACGACCCCGGCGGCGCGCAACTCGGCGAGGCGATCGTTCAGGACCGAGGAGCTGATCGCGCCGCAACGGGCCTGTGTCTCCCGAAACGACAGCGGCTCGCCGCGGAGCTCCCAGATCACCCGCAGCGCCCAGCGTCGGCCGAGCAGGTCGAGCAGCGCCATGATCGGCCGGCCGGTGTCCGACCCGCGGACGGGTTCTCCTGGTCTGGGAATGCTGGTCACTTGCGCTTTGCTTTCCGAAGCGATACGGTACAGGCGCTCTTATTTCCGAAGCGGAGTGTAGACATGATCGATGTAGACCGGGCGCCGCGGATCGCGCCCCTCGAGCCCCCGTACACCCCCGACACCGAGCAGATGCTCAGGAGATGGATGCCACCGGACACGGACTTCGAGCCGCTCCGGCTGTTCCGGACGCTCGCCGTCCACGAGTCGCTGGCCGCTCGGATGCGACCGCTCGGCGCCGGCATCCTCGGCCACGGGCTGCTCGAGCCGCGCGACCGCGAGCTGATGATCCACCGCACGTGCGCGCGCTGCGGCGCCGAGTACGAGTGGGGAGTCCACGCCGTGTTCTTCGGCCCGCAGGTCGGGCTCACCGACGAGCAGCTCGCCGCCACAGTCACCGGCCCGGCGGACGATCCCGTGTGGTCCGAGCGCGAGCGCGCCGTGATCAGGCTCGCCGACGAGCTCCACGACACCGCGCGGGTATCCGACGCCACCTACGCCGAGCTCGCGGGCCACTTCACGCCGCCGCAGATCCTCGAGCTGGTGATCGCCTCCGGCTGGTATCACACGATCTCGTTCGTGATCGGGGCCGCGGGCGTGCAACCCGAGGCATGGGCTGCGCGGTTTCCGTCATGATCGAGCTCCACGCCAACCGAGGAGCACGATGTCGACATCGCCCGACGACTTCAACGCGAGGATCATCGACGAGTTCCGCGCCAACGAGGGACGCGTCGGCGGTCCGTTCGAGGGCGGAACGCTGCTGTTGCTCCATCACGTTGGCGCCAGGACCGGAACTCCCCGGACCAACCCGCTGATGTATATGGCTGACGGCGATCGCTACGTCGTCTTCGCCTCGAAGGCGGGGGCCCCGACAAATCCTGACTGGTACCACAACCTCAAGGCCAATCCGAACACGACGATCGAGGTCGGGACCGACACGATTGACGTCGTCGCCTCCGAGGCGACGGGCCAGGAGCGGGACCGTCTGTACAGCACGCAGGCCGAGCGGCGGCCGCAGTTCGCCGAGTACCAGGCCAACACGGACCGCGTGATCCCGGTGGTGCTGCTCACGCCCACCGGCTGACGCACCGGCGAGCGTAGCTCGGCCCCGACAGAATCGCCGGGGTCTGTTCGCTGACCCACCTCGCACGTTACCTAGGCTTTACGCGGGGTAACGGCGTGGCGAGGCTCGGCAGGGGTGGGACTTAAGGTTTGGCTCGGCCGAGTCCGGCAGTGGCGCGAGGAAGCCGAGGCGCCAAATCAGCGCCCCGGCGGCCTCGCGCCGGCTTGCCCCCCGTCCGACCGTCAGAATCCCCGGGAAGATGGCCGACGGACTCGAGATCGAGCGCAAGTTTCTGGTGGACCGGCTTCCGGACCGCCTCGACGACAACCCGTCCGCCGAGATCGAGCAGGGATACCTCGCGATCACCGACGAGGTCGAGGTCAGGGTTCGCCGGTACGGCGATCAGGCGTTCCTGACCGTCAAGTCGGGCGGAGACGAGATGCGGGTCGAGGAGGAGATCGAGATCGACCCGCGCAGATTCGATGCGCTGTGGCCGCTGACCGACAACCGCCGGATCGAGAAGCGCCGCTACCGGATCCCCGCCGGCACGCTGACGATCGAGCTCGACGTCTACCACGGCCGGCTCTCGGGGCTCCTCGTCGCCGAGGTCGAGTTCGACTCACCCGAGGCCGCGGCCGGGTTCGCCCCGCCCGGGTGGTTCGGACGCGAGGTCACCGACGATTCCCGGTACAAGAACAAGCGCCTCGTCACCTCCGGTCTGCCGTCGTGAACCGTTAGGCTCGCGCGCATGCGATTCGTCCACACCTGCGTCCGCGTCCGCGACCCCGAGGCATCCGAGCAGTTCTACCGGCTGCTCGGGTTCGAGCGGCGCGGACGGCTGAATTTCCAGACCGCCTACAACATTTACATGGGGCTCCCCGGCGACGGCGACACGCTCGAGCTGACCGTCAACCGCGATCGCGACCAGCCCTACGACCTCGGCGAGGGCTACAACCACATGGCGCTCGTGGTCGAAGACCTCGACGCGCTGCTCGCGAAGCTGAGCGCCGAGGGGATCGAGCCCGAGAAGCCGCCGTACGCGCCCGGCGGCCGGCCTGAGATCGGCCGGATTTGCTTTGTGGCCGACCCGGACGGCTATCGGGTCGAGCTAATCGACAAGGACTTCCCGACGCCCCAGGATCCGGACGACTGATCCTGCGCCGCCTACGCGCGGACGCGATAAGCGCCCCCACCTGCATCATCTGCCAATCCGGAGCGATCCCGGCGACGTGGGCAGGGTGCTCATGTCCCCGATGCGCCTTATGCCATGGTCAGGCTCGCCGGCCTCGGATGGCACGTTGCGCACGTCGCTGGAACGTGCATGCAGTGACCGGGAAGGGACAGACGATCCTCGAGAAGTTCGAGCGGCACGCGGCGTCCGGATTACCCGAAAACCCTCTGGCGGACGACGGTGGGCGCGGAGTAGAGTGGGCCGGACCGACCGTTCGAGAGGAGAGGCATGTACGAGAAGGACGGGGAGCAGTACTTCGTCGTCGACGCCCATCAGCACTTCTGGGATGCGAGTCCCGCGAACTGGGTCAAGGGGCAGGAGCAGTACGCCAAGGGGTGGATCGAGTGCTTCCACGCCTACATGGGCCTCGGGCCGCCGGAGACCCACTGGCCGCTCGAGAAGTTCATGAAGTACTCCGAGGACGATTACGTCCACGACGTGTTCGAGGAGGGCCATGTCGACGCTGGAATCCTCCAGTCGACGTACCTGAAGGAGTGGTACACGGACGGCTTCAACACCGCCGAGCGCAACGCGCGGATGGTGGAGAAGTTCCCGGACAAGCTGATCGTCAACGGTCGCTTTGATCCGCGCGAGGGCGAGGCCGGGCTCAAGCAGCTAGAGGAGGACGCCAAGCGTTACAACCTCAAGGGCGTCAAGGTGTACACCGCGGAGTGGTACAAGGGCTCGCGCGGCTGGAAGCTGACCGACCCCGAGGCGCAGATGTTCCTCGACAAGTGCAAGGAGCTCGGGATCAAGAACGTCCACGCCCACAAGGGCCCGACGATCTGGCCGCTCGACAAGGACGCCTTCGACGTCAAGGACATCGACGTCGCCGCCACCAGCAACCCCGAGCTCAACTTCATCGTCGAGCACGTCGGGTTGCCGCGGATCGAGGACTTCTGCTTCATGGCGACGCAGGAGCCGAACGTCTACGCGGGTCTCGCGGTGGTGATCGGCGGCCTGATGCACGCCCGTCCACGCTTCTTCAACAAGGTCATGGGCGAGCTGCTGTTCTGGGTCGGTGAGGACAAGATGCTGTTCGGCTCGGACTACGGCATCTGGGAGCCGAAGTGGCAGGTCGAGGGGTTCATCGACTGGAAGATGCCCGACACCGAGGAGTACTCGGACTACCCGCACCCCACGACCGAGAGCAAGAAGAAGATCATGGGGCTGAACGCGGCGAAGCTGTACGACATCGAGGTCCCGGCGGAGCTCCAACTCCAGAACGGTGGCGCCCCGGCGGCGAAGGAGGACGCGCAGCTGGTCGAGTCCGCATGACCGCGGTGACAGCGACGACGACGGCGAGCGTGCTTGGCGCGCTCGCCGAGGTCCACGACCCCGAGCTCGATGAACCGATAACGAAGCTCGGGTTCGTGACGTCGTGCGAGGTGAGCGCGGACGGCGACGTGGAGATCGTGCTCCAGCTGCCCACGCCACAGTGCGCGCCGAACTTCGCGTTCCTGATGGCGGCCGACGCGCGCACCGTCGTGCGCCGGCTGCCCGGGGTCCGCGAGGTGACGATCCGGCTCGAGGACCACTACACGGGGGCGGAGATCAATGGCGCGCTCGCACGCGGCGAGGGTTTCGCCGGCGCGTTCCCGGACGACGAGACCGAAGGAGACGAGGACCTCGAAGCGCTGCGCGAGCTGTTCCTGCGTAAGGCGCTGGTCGCGCGGGAGTCGCGGCTGTGCGAGGCGCTGCTGGCCGACGGAGCCAGTCCCGAGGAGGTCGCGGCGCGCCGCGTTGAGGACCTGCCTCCAGACGCTCCCGATGCCCGCCGGTGCCTCGAGCTCCGCCGCCGGCTGGGGCTGGCGGACGGTCCGAACTCGCCGGCGTTCGTGCTGCCGAGCGGCGAGCCGGTACCGGCCGGTGAGCTGAAGCGCTGGCTCCGCACCGCCCGGCTTGTGCGGTTGAGTCTCGAGGTGAACGGCGGCATCTGCCGCTCGCTGCTGCGCGTCCACCGCGGAGTGGCTATCGACGATCCTGAGGAGGTTTTGCGATGAAGGCCGCGAGGCTGCATGCCTATCACGAGGCGCTGAAGCTCGAGGAGATCGACGAGCCCAAGATCACCGGGCCGCTCGATGTGATCGTGCGCATCGGCGCCGCCGGCCTGTGCCGCACCGACCTGCACATCCAGGAGGGGCAGTGGGCGGAGAAGTCTCAGGTGGTGCTGCCCTATACGCCCGGCCATGAGAACGCCGGCTGGGTGCACGAGATCGGCTCCGGGGTCACGAACGTCGCGGTCGGCGACACCGTGATCGTCCACCCGTTCATCGCCTGCGGGCTTTGCGGGCCCTGCCGGCGCGGCGACGACATGCACTGCCTGAACGGCTCGTTCCCCGGGATCAATCGCGACGGCGGGTTCGCGAACTTACTTCAGACATCGGCGCGCTCGGTCGTGAAGCTGGCGCCAACGCTCGAACCCAAGGACATCGCCGCGCTCGCCGACGCCGGCCTCACCGCGATCCACGCCGTCAAGAAGGCGGTCCCGGTGCTCGAGCCCGGCACGACCGCAGTCGTGATCGGCGCCGGCGGCCTCGGGCACATCGGCATCCAGTGCCTCAAGGCGATGACGTCGGCCACGATCGTCGTGGTCGACCCGTCCGAGAAGGCCCTGGCGCTGGCCGGCGAGCTCGGGGCCGATCACACCGTCAAGGTCGACGGCTCCAAGCACGTCGACACGGTCAAGGAGCTGACCGACGGGCTCGGCGCCGAGGCGATCATCGACTTCGTCGGCGAGAAGGGCGCGATCGAGGACGGCATCGCGATGATCCGCGACGGCGGCTTCTACTACGTGATCGGCTACGGCGAGAACATCAACATCCCGACGATCGACGTGATCTCGCGCGAGATCTCGTTCATCGGCAATCTCGTCGGGACCTACGCCGATCTCGAGGAGCTGATGACGTTGACAGCGCAGGGCCAGGTCACGCTGCATACGAGCACGTATCCGCTCGACGCGATCAACGACGCGATGGCCGACCTCGACGGCGGGCGGCTGCAGGGTAGGGGCATTCTCATTCCCGGCTAGCACGGCTCTCGATCGCCACGGGCTACGCTGGGGCGGCGATGTCTCCCAGCACGGCCGAGGTCAGCCCGGAGGTGCGCGACCGCCTGCTCGAAGCGTGGCGCGGGGAGATCGTGGCCGCACGCGTGTACGACCTGATCGCCGAGCGGATGCCGCCGCGCGAGGCCGACATCCTTCGGCGGATGGCGGACGCGGAGGGCAGCCACCGCGGGCGCCTCGAGGGACGGATGACCGAGCTCGGAATCCCGATCCCGCCCCCCGACAGCGTGCATCTGTCGTTGTGGCTGCGTCTCCAGGCGCGCATCGCCCCGGTCGACCGGCTGCTCGCGGCGCGCGAAGCCGCCGAGGACGAGGAGGTCGGTGACCTGTACAAGCGCTCAACCGGCGATCCGGTCACCGACGAGCTGCTGAGGGGGATACGCAAGGAGGAACGGGCGCACTCGCACACCGTCAGTGAGATGCGCGCAGGAAGGTCTGACGGCGCCGGCGCCGGGAGCGCGCCCGCGCCGGTTCATCCCGCTCAGGAGCGCCTCGACAAGCTGCTCGGCCGGGAGAAGTGGCACCGGACCGGCGGCGGCTGGATCAGCGGCGCGATCTACGGCGCCAACGATGGGCTCGCGGCGGTGTTCGGGATCGTCGCCGGCGTGTCCGGAGCGACCGGCGGGTCGAGCTTCGTCCTCACCGCCGGGGTGTCGGCCGCCGTGGCCTCGGCGCTGTCGATGGCGACCGGCGCGTTTCTGGCCGAGCGCTCGGAGGCGGAGGTCGCGGCCGCCAACATCGAGCGCGAGCGGCAGGAGATCGTCGAGCATCCGGAAGAGGAGCGCGAGGAGCTGTCGCTCTTCTACCAACTGAAGGGAATCGACGAGGTCACCGCGGACGCGATGGCGGACCAGCTCGCCAAACAGCCCGACGCGATGCTGAAGGCGCTGGCCGCCGAGGAGTTCGGGATCGCCGGCGACCGGGGCGATCCGAAACAGGCCGCCCTGGCGGCCGGCATCTCGACCGGGCTCGGCGCGATCGTGCCGGTGATCCCGTTCATCTTCACCACGGGCACCGTCGCGATCGTGCTCGCGGCCGTGGTCTCGCTCGTAGCCCACTTCCTGGTGGGCGCGGCGAAGTCGCTCGTGACGCTCAGGACCTGGTGGTCAGCCGGCCTGGAGATGACGCTCGCCGGCGTGATCGTCGGTGGCGCGACCTACCTGGTCGGGCTCGCACTGCCCACGTGACGGTCGCGCGCGCGGGCCGCGACGTCGGGCCGCGACATCGGGCTACGACGTCAGGCCGCGAGTCCGGCTTCCCAACTGATGTCTTCGATCACGTCGGGGCAGCTGCCGACCGGCGCCGGCTTGACCAGCTCGAACGCGCTGCGGATCTTGTCCGGCAGGAACTCGAGGTGGCGCAGGTTGCGGCAGTTCTCCACACTGATCCGGACCGTCGAGACGCCCATCACGCCCGGGCCCCGCTGCATCCCGATGACCTCGTAGAGGTCGATGCCGTCCGTGATATACGCGCCCGGCTGCATCCGGAGATCCCGCTCGATCACACGTCGCGTACTACCCGCAAATCGCGCCGTCAACCTGAGACGACGGAGATCTTCGCCGCCGCCGCGCGGTGCGATGCGCAGCGTTGCGAAGCTTTTGGACCGACGCCCCTACTTGCGGGCGTCGACGGCGCGCTGCAACTGCGCCTTGTTCATGTTCGAGCGCCCCTCGACCCCGAGCCGCTTGGCCTCGTTGTACAGCTGCTCGCGAGTCCGGCCTTTGGGCCGGTCGGTCCCCGAGCGCTGGCCGCCGCGCTGTCCCGATGACAGGTCGCGCGTCGACGTCCGCGACCGCTGGCGGGACTCGCCCTGGCGCGCCCGCTCCTTGTTGACCGTACGAGCGGCGATCTCCTCGGCGCGGCCCTCGCTCCGCCCCTGAGACCTCTCGCTCTCCTTGACGTGCTCGTACTGACGGGCACGCTTCGTTCCGGGCTTTACTCCGCGCGGTGGCATCGATCGCCCTTTACCCGGCGACCCGACCGGCGAATCCAGGCGCCGGGCCCGGCGAAGCTCAGTCCGTAGCCCGCAGCGTGTAGCGGACGGTCTGGACCCGGATCAGGCCGTCGCGGAACACGAACGTGTCGATCCCGTCGTCGGCCCTCGTGTTCTCGGACACCGCGTTCCATTCGATGAACAGCACGTCGCCCTCGAAGATCGTCGTCGGCACCTGCCACTCGGCGTTCGGTAGGTCTGAGAGCAGCTTGGTGAACCCCTGCCGGACGCCGTCCTTGCCGTACAACGCTCCGTCCGGCGTGATGAACACCGCGTCGTCGGAGTAGTCGGACACGATCCCTTCGAGATCTCCGGCGATCAGCACCTCGGCGTGATGCTGAAACACTTCCTGAGGGGTACGTACGCTCGTCGCCTCCATTGCTCGTCTCCTGTCGCGCGTTGTACGGGTGCGGGGCTTAGTCTCGCAGCAGCTCGGCCAGGAAGCGAGCGCGGGAGTCGAGGAAGCTGCGGGTGAGGCGAACGGGCTCGGCCTCCTCGTATTCGACCGGCTCGATCCCGCGGTCGCTGCAGTGGTAGATCGTCGCCTCGGGGTAGGCGAGGATGATCGGCGAGTGGGTGGCGATGATGAGCTGGGAGCCGGCCTGGACGAGCTCGTGGATGCGGCGGACCGCGGTCAGGCAATTCTGGGTGGACAGCGCTGCCTCCGGCTCGTCAAGTAGATAGAGGCCGTCGGGCCCGAAGCGGTTGATCATCACCGCCAGGAAGGACTCCCCGTGCGACTGCTCGTGCAGCGAGCGCCCGCCATACGCGGCGAGGGGATCGCCTCCGAGCCCGCCCTCGTCCCTGAGCTGCTCCACATAGGTCGCGGCGTTGAACATGCTCTCGGCGCGGAGGAAGAAGTCGGTCCTGGGGCGGCGGGCGCTGCGCACCAGTCGAATCGCGCTCGAGAGCTCGGAGTGACTCGCGCGCGTGTTGAACGCGAAGCTCGAGGAGCCGCCCTCGGCGTTCATCCCCGCAGCGACGGCGATCGCCTCGAGCAGCGTCGACTTGCCGCTGCCGTTCTCGCCGATCAAATACGTGACGCTCGGATGAAGCGGAACGCCGGCGGCGAGCGGCGCGATCGCCGGAAGCGTCCACGGATAGCCGGACCGCGGCCTGCCCTCGCGGTCGGGCGGGAGCTTGACGGCACGGAGAAACGGGTCAGCCACGACCGACGAACGGCATCCCCGAGGCCATCACGGTCATCGACAGGACGTTCGCGTTCAGTGGGAGCTCGACCATGTAGAGCACGGCGTCGGCGACATGCTCGACGGACATCGTCGGCTCGGCGAGGATCGAGCCGTCCGCCTGGAGCGCTCCGACCTCGAGCTGCTTCGTCATGTCGGTCGCAGCGTTGCCGATGTCGATCTGCCCGCAGGCGATTCCGTGCCGGCGCCCCTCGAGCGCGAGCGCCTCGGTCAGTCCGGTGATCCCGTGCTTGGTCGCGGTGTAGGCGACGGCGTTCGGGCGCGGGACATGCGCCGACAGCGACCCGTTGTTGATGATCCGCCCGCCGCTCGGGCGCTGGCGGATCATCTGCCGGAACGCCGCCTGCGCGCACAGGAAAGCGCCGGTCAGGTTGGTCTCGACGGTCGCCGCCCAGCCGTCGTGCGGGTAGTCCTCGACCGGCGCTGCCGGGCCGAACACGCCGGCGTTGTTGATCAGCACGTCGACCCTGCCCGCGCGATCGACGACCGCGTCGAACAGTTCGTTCACGCTGTCGGCCCGCGTCACGTCGGTCGGCACCGCGAACGGCTCGGGGTCGGGCGGCAGCTCACGTAGGATTTCCTGGAGGGTTTCGGGGCGTCGTCCGGCGACGACCACGCGGTGGCCGGCTCCGGCCAGCCTCCGTGCGATCGCGCGCCCGATGCCCGATCCGCCGCCAGTGATGACCGTGACGAGGCTCGGCGCGGGCTGCTGCGTGCTCATGGGACAGATTCTCGGTTATCGTCGCGGCGAGCGTGCGCGACCGGCCCCTGTCCAGCACCGTAATCGGAAGCTACCCCCAGCCCGAGTGGCTGATCGACCGCGAGGCGCTCGGCTCGCATTCGGTCCCGCGGGTGCGCGTAGCCGGGGCGTGGCGGATCGCCGAGCCGTACTTGACCGAGGCGCAGGACGACGCCACCGTGGTCGCGATCCGGGAGATGGAGCGCGCCGGGATCGACACGATCACCGACGGTGAAATGAGGCGCGAGAGCTACTCGAACCGGTTCGCTACCGCACTCGACGGGATCGACGCCATCGAGCCTGCGACGATCCATACCCGCGACGGCGAGCCCCGGGTCGTGCCACGGATCGTCGGACCGGTGCGCTGGCGCGGACCCGTCGAGGTCGCCGACGTCGAGTTCCTGCGCGCCCACACCGATCGCGCGACCAAGATCACGTTACCGGGTCCCTTCACGATGGCCCAGCAGGCGAGCAACGAGGCCTACGCCGACCCCGACGAGCTGGTGATGGATCTCGCTGCGGCGGTGAACGAGGAGGCGCTGGCGCTCGAGCGCGCGGGGGCGGACGTGATCCAGCTCGACGAGCCGTGGCTGCGGAACGATCCCGAGGCCGCCCGGCGGATCGCGGTGGCCGCGATCGACCGTGCGCTCGCCGGGCTGTCGGTGACTACGGCCGTCCACCTGTGCTTCGGCTACGCCGCGCTGATGGGCACCAAGGACCGGAACCGCTACGACTTCCTCGGAGAGCTGAGTGACAGCGTCGCCCACCAGGTCTCGATCGAAGCGGCGCAGCCGCGGCTCGACCTGGGTCAGCTGACCGAGCTCAGCCCGAAGGTCGTCGTGCTCGGCGTGCTCGACCTCGGGGACGAACTCGTCGAGACGCCCGAGCAGGTGGCCGGCCGCATTCGCGCCGCGCTCGACCACGTGCCGGCCGAGCGGCTCGTCCCCGCCCCCGACTGCGGGATGAAGTACCTCCCGCGCGCGCGGGCGTTCGCCAAGCTCCAAGCCCTCAGCGCCGGGGCCGCGCTGGTCCGCGCCGAGCTGTGACTGACTACGCCACCGGCTGATATCCGAGGTGCACGACGCCGTTGTCGTAGCTGTGCGTCTGCGCCAGGGTGAATTTCACCTGTGACTCGTCGAACAGGCGGGCACCGCTGCCCAGCACCACCGGGTACACGAACAGGTGCAGCTCGTCGACGAGCCCGTCGGCCAGCATCGCCCGCACGAGCGTCCCGCTGCCGCTGACATAGATCCCGCCGCCGACTCGGTCCTTGAGCGCGCGTATTGCGTCGGCGCTGTACGCGCCGAGAATCGTCGAGTTGTTCCAGTCGGCGCTCTCGAGCGTTCCGGACACGACGTACTTGGGAGACTCGTTCATGAACGGAGCGCCGGGATCCTGTTCGGCCGTTCGGCCCGACCAGGCAGGGGCGAACTCCTCGAAGGTCTGGCGCCCGAGCAGGATCGCCTTGGACGGGCCCATGATCCCGCCGATGGCCTCGCCCATCTTCGGATCGAACCCGTATTCCATCGTCCATCTCGGGGCCTCGAACACTCCGTCAAGGCTGATGAATTCGTGTACGAGGATCTGGCCCATGGTGACTCCCGTGAATTGAGGTGTGTGATCTCCGAGCGGTGTCGCTCACCCTCGAAGACCGACCGACCGACCGGAAATCATCGGCTCACAACCAGCCGCGCTCGTCGGCGGTCCTGACCGCCTCCGTCCGGTTCCGTGTCCCGGTCTTCGCGATCGCGGCGGAGAGGTAGTTGCGAACGGTTCCCTCGGACAGGAACAGCTTCCCCGCGATCTCCGACACGGTGCCTCCGGGACGAGCCGCGATCAGGACGTCGCGCTCCCGCGCCGTCAACGGCGAGGTGCCGCTGCGAAGGGTGTCGGCGGCGAGCACCGGATCGACGACACGCTCGCCCGCGGCCACGCGCCGGATTGCGTCCGCGAGCTGCTCGGGCGGCGAGTCCTTGACCACGAATCCCCACGCGCCCGCTTCCATCGCGCGCCGCAGGTACCCGGGCCGCCCGAACGTGGTGAGGATCAGCGACCGGCAGCCGGGGACCTCCTGACTCAGCACGCCGGCGGCCGCCAGCCCGTCGAGCCCTGGCATCTCGATGTCGAGCAGCGCGACATCGGGCTGATGGGCCTTGGCCGCGGGCACGATCTCGTCTCCGCGCCCGACCGCGGCTACGACCTCGAAGTCGTCATTCAGTTCGAGCAACGCCGCGAACGCGCTGCGGATGAGCTCCTGGTCGTCGGCGAGCAGCAGGCGGATCGTCACGCGACCGCCTCCGGCGTGAGCGAGACCCTCAACCGCCACCCCCTCGGCTGCACCGGGCCGGCGTCGACGATGCCTCCGGCCGCGGCGACGCGCTCGCGCAGACCCGACAGTCCGTTCCCGAGCTCGACGGCTCCGCCGATGCCGTCGTCGACAATCTCGACCGAGCGCGGCGACAGCCGGACCGCGCACGAGCTGGCGTGGGCGTGCCGCACGACGTTGGTGAGCCCCTCGCGGACGACCCAGCCGAACAGCTCCTGGTGAGACGGATCGACGACGTCGGCGGCGGGCGGCAACTCGGCGCTGATGCCCGCGGCCCGCAGCAGCTCACGCCCGGTGGCGAGCTCGCCGGCCAGCGTCACGTCCCGGTAGTTGCTGACCGCGGCGCGGACGTCGGCGAGCGATCTGCGGGCGAGCGACTCGACCTCGGCGATCTCCTGCTGGGAACGGGCCGGATCGGCTTCGCCGAGCTGGCGCGCGAGGCCGGCCTTGACCGTGATCGTGGTCAGCGAGTGACCAAGCAGGTCATGCAGGTCGCGTGCGATCCGGAAGCGCTCGTTCTCGGCCGCCAGCCACGCGATCTCGGTCCGGGCCTGGGCCAGCGCGATATTGGTTTCGAACACGCGCCGGACGCCATACGAGACGATCGCCACCACCGGGATCGCGACCGGCGTGACGGTGTCCCATGTCTTGCTCAGGTCGTCGTTCCAGGAGCCGATCGCGATCGGCACGAGCAGCGACGCCAGCGCGAGCGCGAGCACGATCGGCGCCGCCCGGGCACCGAGGCGACTGACGCTGATCGCGGTGATGTACAGAGCCATGACGAACCCGGCCGCGTGCGCGAACGGCAACTCGGCGATGAGCAGCGCGACGAGGATCGCGTATAGGATCCAGAACGTCCGCGCCGGGGCCCCCGGACTCTCGCTTACGACCGCCAGGTAGCCAATCGCGAACGCGGCGAGGATCACAAACCCGGCGATCTCTGCGGCGCCGGCCTCGTTCTGGGCGACAGCGTCGGCCACGTACAGTAGGTAGACGAGGAACACGGTCGGCGCCACGAACCGCCGCCACCCCTGGGTCCACTTGCGCTGGCCCTCTAACAGTTCCTCCTGGGGCGGGGTCTCGGTGTCCACGTTTGCCCAATCTAGCGGCGAGACCGTCTTACACCCGGCCCGTATCGCGCCGGTAGACGAACACGGCGAGCGGGGCGAGGACGGCGGTCCAGGCGGCGATCACCACCCACCCCTCGGCGGGCCAACCGCCTCCGCCGAGCGCGGTCTTGCCGGCCTGCACGAGCCAGTACGAGGGGAGCGCCCTGATCAGGTCGAACACCGCGCCCGACTTCGCGACCAGAAATCCATATGCGCCGCCGAGCAACGCGAGCAGCATGATCGTCCCGCCGACCGCCGGCGCGAGCGAGTCGGGGGTGACGAGGTGTCCGAGCAGGATCCCGAGCACGGTGACGGGAATCAGGCCCACCAGCATCAGCCCGATCATCGTGAGCCATTCGCCGGCCGAGAGCCTCACCCCGAGTGCGGTCCCCGACAGCGATACCAGCGCGATCGCAAGCAGCGCCATCAGGAAGCCGCACGCCACCTTCGCGCCGAGATAGTCGCCGGCGGTCAGCGGGGTGATCCGCAGCTGTCGCGTCCACCCGGCCGAGCGATCGGCGGCGATCCGCGCCCCGCTCGAGATCACCGCGATCATCGTCCCCACCGTGGCCATGCCGGCCATGAAGTACAGCGGGAAGGAGGTGCCGTCGAACTTCGCGTGACGCTGCGGGCCGGTAACGACGAAGTAGAGGACGACCGGGTAGGCGAGCGAGAACATGATGAATCGCCAGTTGCGGAAGTTCCTGAGCAGCTCGTAGCGGAAGTAGACGGGGTGCATCAGCGCACCTCCTGGAGTTCGTCGTTGGCATCGGTCTCGTCTGCGGTGAGCGCGAAGAACGCCTCCTCGAGTCCCGCGCCGCCGACCTCGAGGTCGGGCAGCGACGGGAATCGGTCGAGCAGCGCGCGCAGCGCGGCCTCGGCGTCCGAGCAGGTGAGGATCACGGTGTCGCCGCGCCGGTCGGCGGCGATCACGCCGTTCAGCGCGCGGAGCGACGACAGCTCGGCGCCGGGGAGCGTCGCGCGAATCGTCCGTGCGCCCACCCTTGCCTTGATCTCGCCGGGGGCGCCGTCCGCGACGACGCTCCCGCGCGCGAGCAGCACGATCCGGTCCGCGAACGCGTCGGCCTCCTCGAGGTAGTGCGTCGCGAAGATCACGGTCTTTCCGCGGGCCGCGACGTCGCGCATCGATGACCAGAAGTCGCGTCGCGCTTCGACGTCGAGCGCCGCAGTCGGCTCGTCGAGCAGCAGCAGGTCGGGATTTGCGACGAGCGCGATCGCGAAGCGAACCCGCTGCGCCTGCCCACCGGACAGCTTGGTCGTCCGGCGGTCGGCGATCTCCGTGCACCCGCTCAGCGCAAGCGCGTCGGCCACCCCGAGCGGCCGCGGGTACAGCGACGCGACCATCGTGACGAGCTCGCGCACGCTCAGGTGCTCGACCAGCGACCCGGTCTGGAGCATCCCGCCGACGACGCCGGACGCGGCCGCCTCCGTGGGCGACATCCCGAACAGCGACACGCTGCCGGAGTCGGGGCGAATGAGTCCGAGCACCATGTCGATCGTCGTCGACTTGCCGGCGCCGTTCGGGCCGAGCAGCGCCACCGTCTCGCCGGGGACGATCGTCAGGTCGATCGACCGGACCGCTCGGACCGCGCCGTACGACTTGGACAGGTGAGAGAGGACAACCGCCCCACCAGAAGTGTCATGTGATGTCATGCCGCGAGCGTGACATCTCGCGGCATGACCCGGTAGAGCCGAACCTCACCGGTTCGGCATGACAAATGTCAGAAGCCGATCTGGCGCGTCGCCGCGTCGGCCTCTCGGGCCAGCCGGCTGATGAAGTTGAAGAAGTCTTCCGACTGGCCGTCGAATAGCCCGTCCGCGGTCAGCGCTTTCACCGCCGCGCGTGCGCCCGCGAGCGCATCGATCGTCGGGCGCACCACCGAACACGCGGGGAGGCCCGGGATGAACTCGCACGGCTCCGGCAGGATCAGGTTGGTCTGCGTCGCCTCGCTGCCGGTATTCAGGTTCGGGAAGGTCGTTCCCGTCATCGGGTCGGTGACGCCGGCCAGCGGGTCGGCGACCGCGTTCCCGGCCTTGTCGTGCCAGAGCGAGAAGTGGTTGGTCTCGACGCCGCCGATCGCAACGACGATGCGCAACACCTCGAGGCTCGTCGCCTTCAGGGCCATCGTCGTGTACAGGCTCGAGCCGCCCTGCTCGATCATCGCGAAATGGAAGCCCGCGCTGTTTGCGATCGCCTGCATCCGCTGCTGCGTGGGGTCACCCGCAGGAATAGGGGGTGTCGCGATCGTGTCGGCCGGAGGTGTCTCGGTGTCAGATACTGGGATGACCGGTTGCTTCTTGATCGTGACCGCCTGCCCGAACGTCGCGCCGAAATCCGGGTTGGTCACCGCCCGGTAACGCAGGTACCAGCTCGTGTCTACGTTCAGGCTCTGCAGGTTGGTGAGCACCTTCTTGCTACCGCCACCGGTCGCCGCGCTCGGCGCGAGCCTGCGGAACCGCTCGAGGCTCACTGGGCGCTGGCCCTTCGACATCAGGTAGCCGTTGATGAACTTCTGGTGGCTCTCCTCATCGTCGGTGTTGTCCGAGATGTACTGCGGCATGTCGCTGTCGAGGTTCTCGAGCGCCGAGACGTAGAAGCCGTTCTGGCCGTCGTTGGGCCGCTCGGTGCTCGCCTGGCCGCCGAACGCGGCGTACTGCTCCCACAGGTCGCTCTCGATGATCTCGGCCGCGCACAGGAACCGGAGGATGGCGAAGTCGCCCTCGGTGGGCTGGTCGCCCGATCGCTTCAGGCGCTTCGCGCTCGCTCCCGAGGCCACGATCGCCGAGGCCGGCACCGCCGCCGCACTCGCCAGGCCGGCGTTCCGCAGGAACGCCCGCCGCCCCACGACGCGATCCCAAATTTTCTGGAGGTGCTCGTCACTTGCTTCGGGCGCAGCGGCGCTGTTGACCGCGTTCGCGCGCTCGTCGTGCACAGTCAATGTGACCGTCCTTTATTTGGTGTTCACGTCCGTCGCCCCCCGAGCTCGACCGAGGTAGTCGAACTCGTAATGTGGGGAGACGTACGGTGACGCGGGATCCTTCCCCGGAGCGCGTGAAAGTTTTGCTAGCTGGGGGCGAGTCGCTGCCCGAGGCGAGCGGGATCGGGCTCACGCGGAGTCCAGCGATCTTCGATGTGGCCGAAGTGCCACACCGCGAGCGCGATCGCCCAGGTGGCGACGAACAGCCCGACGATGACGAACCCGAGCGCGTTGATGTTGACGTTCTGGATCCATCGCCAGAACGCCCCGTGAGCGCCCAGCTCCTGTGAGAACAGCCCAGCGAGCTCGACGGTTCCGATCACGAGCGCGATCATCACCGACAGACCGGTGATCGTGATGTTGTAGTAGAGCTTGCGGACCGGCCTGGAGAATGACCACCCGTAGGCGAAGTTCATGAACGAGCCGTCGATCGTGTCGAGCAGGCTCATGCCCGCCGCGAACACGATCGGCAGGCACAGGATCGCGTAGAAGGGCAAGCCGGCACCGGCCGCGCCCGCGGCGAGGAACAGCAACGCGACCTCGCTCGCGGTGTCGAACCCAAGACCGAACAGCAGGCCGATGGGGTACATGTGCCACGACTTGGTGATCGCCCCGGTGAACCGGCCGAGCAGCCGGCTCATCAGCCCCCGCGCGTCGAGCTGGCGCTCGAGCTCCGCCTCGTCGAACGTGCCGGTCCGCAGGTCGCGGGACACCCTGACAATGCCGACGAGGATCACGAGGTTGAGCGCCGCGATCACGTATAGGAACGTGCCGGAGACGCTCGTGCCGATCCAGTTGGTGACGCTGTGCAGGGTCGACCCGTCGCGTTGCACCGGCCCGCTGAGCGTGCGGATGCCGATCGCGAACAGGAACGACAGCGCGAACACGATCGACGAGTGCCCGAGCGAGAACCAGAAGCCTACGCTCAGCGGGCGCTTGCGCTCGGCCATCAGCTTGCGCGTGGTGTTGTCGATGGCCGAGATGTGATCGGCGTCGAACGCGTGCCGCAGACCGAGCGTGTACGCGGTCAGCCCGAGGCCGATGCTGAACCCTCCTGACGGCCCGAGGTGGTACCGGTGCGGGGCCACGAGCACGATCAGCATGAAGAACCCGACCACATGGAGTCCGATCACCACAGCGGCCATGCCGGCCAGCGTCCGCCGCTCGGCCGGTTTCAGCTTCGCCGTCATGGAAGCGTGACCTCCGTGACCGCACCATCGGGGACGTTCACCACGGGCCCCGCGGTGACGGCGTCCTCCCAGACGACGTATTCGCCGACTGGGAGGCTGCCGAAGATCGCGGTCAACCGTGACCGCTCCTGCGTGGTGCGTTCGTGCACCCCGGTGTGGACGCGATGACCGTGACCACCGACCCGGCTGATCTCGATCTCGCGGCCGCGGAAGCGCTCGCCGGGGTACAGGACCAGCGCCCCCGATCCCGCGCCGATGTCGATCGCCACGCTCGCGCACGACGCGGCGGGCTCGATCCCTGCGGACTCCGTGGTCATGGTCGCCATCGCTCACACCGTCCCGAGCGGCGCGGTCTGATAGCCGCCCTGCGGCGTCCCGAGATACGGGAACGAGTTCAGGAACGGCACGTTGACGCTCGCCGGTGTGAGTCCGTCGGTGACCGCCCCCGCCGCGGCGTCGGGCGTGTAGCTGCTGTTGACGAGCGGATAGGTGACGCCGGCGATCGCGCGCAACTCGACCGTGACGACATCGTCGAACACGCGCCGGCCGTTCGGGAATCCCGCCGGATCGCCGCCGATCAGCCCGAGGATGTTGGGCTTCGACGACGGCGGGATCGCCAGGTTCAGCCGCAGCATGTCGGCCAGGGTGCTTCCGGTGGAGTTCTGGAACCCCGGAACGATTCCCGCCGGGAGCCCGGTCAGGAGGATCGCGACGAGGTCGGCCCGCGGCGCCGTGAGCTTGGCCAGGTTCGGGAAGACACCCGGGTACAGCACGGGCAACAGCTGTGCGAGCTCGGGGTGCTGCACGCCACCGGCGAACCGCTTGTCGGCCGCCGGTGGAAGCGAGTTCCACAGGTCCTTGAACCCCATCCCGACCAGCACCTCGTTGAACAGCGGGTTGCCGAGACGGGACACCTGCAACCACTCACCGGCCTCGTGCACGTACTCCGACCACGGCTCGCGCACGGTCGCGGCTTGCCGACTGGCCGAGGCCCAGACGCCGACCACCGAATCCTGCGACGAGACGTTGGTCGGCGTCGTGCCGCGACGGGTCAAGTCGGACATCGGGACCTTCAGCGCGATCGAATGCACGCTGAAGTTGTCGGTCCCGTTGACGCCGGCGGCCGCCGCCAGCGACGGAAGCCCGAACGTCGCATGCAGTTGCTCGAACGGTCGCAGGTCTCCAAGGTCGAAGATCGACCCGAGGTCGACGTAGAAACCCTCCGCCCGCTGCCCGGCGAACACGGTCCGGCCGCCCGGCAGGGTGTGGATCGCCTGTGACGCCAGCATGTCGTAGTCCGGAGTCGAGAGCGGACCGATGTTGCACGGCGGACAGGCCAGGCCAGCGCCGAGCACCTGCCGCCGTCCGCGGCTGATCCGGGTGACCGAGTAGAACTGCTTGCGGTTCCAGTTCGCGCTGTCGATCGAGAGGATCGGCCCGCTGTTGTAGAGGAACGAATTCGGGTTCGCGACCTGGGTCTCGAACGCGAACTCGTAGATGATGTCCGCATCGCCGTCACCGTCGTTGTCGATGTTGATGCGGTACCGGACGTCGGAACCGAACTCGAAGAAGTTCGGACCTCCGTACGGCGCCTCGAGCGGCAGGTAGTTCGAGATGATCGTAACCGTGCCGGGGTCGTCGGGTGAGACGAACGCGTACAGGTCGGTGTTGTCGGCTACTGGGTCGCGGCTGATCGCTGGGGCTTCACGGTGCGATGACATCGTTTACCCCTTCACTTCGCCGCGCGGGCCAACCGCGCCGCGATCTTGCGGTCCTGGAGCTTTACCTCGCGCTCGCCGGCCATGACCGAGATCTCGCCGGTGCGCGGGTCGCGGACGTAGGCTACGACCGGACCCGACGTCGCCGCCGCCTTGGCGTCGGCTTGCTCGGCGACGAGCGCACCGACTACCGTCATTCCGGCCGCCGCCGCGGCCGAGTTCTTCACGAACCCGCGCCTCGTACTATCACTCATGGTGTTCCTCCGGGTGGGTGGGTTTGTGGCCGAGGCTCCCGCGCCCTCGCCGTCAGTCACCAGTAATTCGTACTGCTGCGCACAACGGATCACTC
>Ga0335073_10001944_pt1 | contig 28140 bp, 30 predicted proteins | sample Lox_Sample_22_FD_207093 | JGI IMG/M metagenome (GOLD analysis project Ga0335073, IMG submission 207093) | Soil microbial communities from Loxahatchee National Wildlife Refuge, Florida, United States - Lox_Sample_2.2 | ecosystem: Environmental > Terrestrial > Soil > Wetlands | place: USA...
GTCGCCGCGATCGGGGCGGACCGGGCTCGGCGGATCGGCATGTCGCTGCTCGAGCGGCCGGCCGGGGAGCCGTTGTGGGAGGCGCTGACCCACGCGGTGCTGGAGCACTACGAGGGCACCGACCAGGCGTTCAGCCAGGAGGTGATGGACGCGCTCCGGCAGGTCCTGCAGGCGCCTGCGATGCGCGGTGAGTTCCTGAAGGTGAATTTCGAGATGCAGAACGCGCTGGCCGCGGCGATCGCCGAGCGCACCGGAACCGACCCGGAGGCCGACATGTTCCCGCAGGTCCTGGCCGGTGCGGTCACCGCGGCTTCGCAGGTGGCCGTCCGGCGCTGGTACGCCGCCGACCCGCCGGAGCCGCTGCGGCCGATCCTGGAGCGCGCGCTGCACCACCTCGCCAGCGCCTGCTCGCAGCCTGCGCCGCGCGCCGGCTAGCGGCCGGAGATATTCGCTGGTGAGGCCGGTCAGCTGCGTGACAGCATGGTCGGCCTAAGGAGCCATCTCATGACCGTTCGGATCAGGACCATCACGTTCGACTGCGCCGATCCGTACCTGCTGGCCGGGTTCTGGTCGCAGGTCACCGGTTACCGAGAGGAACCGGAGAACCCCAACCTTCCGGGCGACCCGGAAGGCCTGCTGATCGCGCCCGACGGGTCGGCCAGCCTGCTGTTCATCAAGGTGCCCGAGGGCAAGCGGGTCAAGAACCGGGTGCACCTGGACCTGGCGCCGCCCGCTGCCCCGCCCGGCACCCCGGTCGAGGTCACCGCCGACGTCAGGGACGCCGAGATGGAGCGGATCCTGGCCCTCGGCGCGACCCTCGTCGAGGACCATCGCCGGCCGGACCGCACCGGCTGGGTGACGCTGGCCGACCCGGAAGGCAATGAGTTCTGCGTGGAGCGCGGCGTGCCCGGCGGCTGACCTGGCCTGCGGCCCTGACCTGCGGCCCTGATCTACGGCGCGGTCACGCCCAGTTCCGCCAGCAGTTCCTGGGAGTAGGCGATCCGGCCGGTCAGGGTCTTCGGCTCGGCGTGGCAGAGCGTCAGCGCGGCCTCGGCCATCACCGTGGGCGGCTCGGAGTTCGGGTCGCCCTCGGTGGTCAGGTGGTGGAAGATCGTGCCGGGCGTGGGCACGACCAGCGTCGGCGACAGCGCGTTGACCGCGATGTTGTCCTCGTACAACTCGGCCGCCAGGCCGGTCGAGAACCGCTCCAGCGCCGCCTTGCACATGCCGTAGACGGTGGCGCTGCCCGCGAACCGGCCGGGCGGCAGCGACGGGTGGCGGGCGGCGATCGAGGAGATGTTCAGGATCCAGCCGCGGCCGCGCTGCAGCATCCCGGGCAGCACCAGCTGGGCGAGCTGGAATGGCGCCTCGACCTGCACCGCGAACATCAGCTGGTAGCGCCGCGCGGTGAACTCCGCGACCGGCGTGAAGTAGCTCACCGCCGCGTTGCTGACCAGGATGTCCGGCGTGCCCAGCAGCCGGGTGGTCTCCGCGACCAGGCGCTGCCGGTCCTCGGGCTTGGCCAGGTCGGTGGGTATCGCCAGCGCGGTCCCGCCGGCGCCGGTGATCGCCGCCACCGTGTCGCCGAGCGTGCCGGCCAGCGGCGACTGCCCCGGCCCGGTGGTCCGGGCGGCCACCGCCACGGCGGCACCCTCAGCGCCGAACCGCTTGGCGATCGCCGCGCCGATGCCCCTGCTCGCGCCGGTCACGATGGCGATCTTCCCGTCCAGGATTCCCACGCCCACCACTCCCTCGGTTGACACGGCGCAGACCGCACCCGAAAAATAATTTTGGAACCAAATTCTAGTAGCCACCGCATGCGTCGGCACGGCCGCGCGATACGGAGGGTCAGGATGCCTCTCGACCAGAGCCTTGTCGGCGTGCCGAGCGAGCCGCAGGAACGCACGTGGTCGTCCACCGACGCGCTGCTGTACGCGATCGGGGTCGGGGCCGGCCTGGGCGACCCGCTCGCCGAACTCGAGTTCACCACCGAGAACAGCGAGGGCGTGCGGCAGCAGGTGCTGCCGACCTACGCGGTCCTGGTGGCGCAGCCGCGGACCGGCCGCCGCCTGGGCGACTTCGACCGCGCGATGCTGGTGCACGCCGAGCAGGCGTTCGAGCTGCACCGCCCGCTGCCGGTCAGCGGCACCGTGCGCACGGTCTCCACCGTGACCGGCATCTACGACAAGGGCTCGGGCGCGCTGGTGGCCAGCGAGAACGTAGCCGTGGACGCGGAGAGCGGCGAGAAGCTCGTGACGTCCACCAGCGGCGCGTTCATCCGGGGCGAGGGCGGGTTCGGCGGCGAGCGCGGGCCGAGCGACCGCTGGCAGCGGCCGGACCGCCCGCCGGACCAGCAGGTGGTGCAGCCGACCCGGCCGGAGCAGGCGCTGTTGTACCGGCTGTCCGGCGACCGCAACCCGCTGCATGCCGACCCGAAGTTCGCGGCGCGGGGCGGGTTCAGCCGCCCGATCCTGCACGGCCTGTGCACCTACGGGGTGACCGGCCGGGCGCTGCTGCACGCGCTGTGCGGCTCGGACCCGGCCCGGTTCCGGTCGATGTCCGGGAGGTTCAGCCGCCCGGTACTGCCCGGCGACACGCTCACGGTGTCGATCTGGCTGCAGGACGGCGACACCGCCCTGTTCCAGACGGCCACGCAGGACGGGACCGTGGTCATCGACCACGGCCGGATGCGGTTCCGGGCGCCGGCCGACGCCGTGGTCCCGGACACCGTGGCCCCCGACACGGCGGGGGCGTGATGGCGCCCCCGGCCGCCGCGATCGCCGGCATCCACGAGTTCGAGAAGCGCACGGCGGGCGGCTTGAGCGCGCTGCAGATCAAGGCCGAATGCGCGGCGCGGGCGCTGGAGGACGCCGGGCTCACCTGGGCCGACGTCGACGCCGTCTACGACGCCGGCGAGACGGGCCGGGTGGCGGGCCTCACGATCGCGGAGTACTTCGGCGTCACGCCGCGGGTCCTCGACACCACCATGGTCGGCGGCAGCTCCTACGAGTTCCACGCCGCGCACGCCGCCCGGGACATCGCGGCGGGCCAGGCGAACGTCGCCCTGCTCACCTACGGGTCCACGGCGCACAGCGACTCCCGGGCCATCGGCACCGGCGCCCGCCCCGGATCCGAAGCGCAGCCCGCCGCGAACATGGAACGCCCCTACGGGCTGACCCTGATCGGCAACTACGCGATGGTGGCCCGGCGGCACATGGCCCAGTACGGCACCACCCCCGAGCAGCTGGCGGAGATCGCGGTCACCACCCGCCGGCACGCCATGCGCAACCCGCAGGCGGTCGCCGGGCTCACCGACCTCGGCTTCCGCAGCGTCCGCGAGATCACCGTGGACGACGTGCTCGGCTCGCGGCTGATCGCCGACCCGCTGCACCTGCTGGAGTGCTGCATCGTCTCCGACGGGGGCGGGGCGGTCGTAATCGTGTCGCCGGCCGTGGCGGCGGGCATCCGCACCCGGCCCGCGTGGATCCTCGGCACCGGCGAGGCGCTCGGCTACCCGGCCAGCGGCGCCGACATCACCACCACCGCCGCGGTGCGCTCCGGGAAGGAGGCCTTCGGCCAGGCGGGCCTGCGCCCCGAGGAGATGGACATCGCGATGATCTACGACTCGTTCACGATCACCGTCCTGGCCATCCTGGAGGACCTCGGGTTCGCGAAGAAGGGCGAGGGCGGCCCGTTCGCGGCTGGCGGCCACCTAGGGTTCGACCAGCCCGGGGGCCCGGCGCTCAACACCGACGGCGGGGGGCTGTCGTCCAACCACCCGGGCATGCGCGGCATCTTCCTGCTCATCGAGGCCACCCGCCAGCTGCGCGGGGAGTCGACCTCCCAGGTGCCCGGCGCCCGACTGGCCGTCGCACACGGGAACGGGGGCCAGCTCGGCACGCGCCACGCGGCCGGCACGATCGTCTTGGGCACGGAAGGAGCAGCGGAGTGAGCGCGACGCCAGACCCCCAGGCGCCGCCGGAGCGCCCGCTGCCGGCGTTCCCCGAGCCGGACACCGAGCCGTTCTGGTCGGCGACCGCCGAGCACCGGCTCACCTACCAGGTCTGCCCGGCTTGCGGCCAGGTCGTCTTCCACCCGCGCCGGCACTGCCCCGGCTGCCTGCGCGGCGAGCCGGAGTGGCGGGACTCGGCCGGCCGCGGCACGGTCTACACGTTCACCGTGATCCGGCAGAACGGGCAGCCGTTCTTCCGGGCCCGCATCCCGTACGTGGTCGGGCTCATCGACCTGGACGAGGGGTTCCGGATGATGGCCGAGATCGCGGCGGACCCGGACTCGGTGCACGTGAACCAGCGCGTCACCGTCGGCTGGGAGGATCACCCCGGGCTCAGCGTCCCGGTGTTCCGCCCCGAGTAGCAGCCGCAACGGGCCGCGGCGGGGTCAGCCGAGCAGGCGCCGCAGCAGCTCGTCGATGGCGTCCTCGCCGTCCGCCATCGCGGCCCGCGGGTCATCCGACCGGGCGACCAGCAGCGCCACCTCGTTGACCGAGGCGAGCAGCACGTGGGCCAGCGTGTCGGCCAGCTCCGGCCGCAGCTGCGCCTGCGGGGCGGCGGCCTGCACCACCAGCGTGATCGCGCCCAGGGCGTGGCGTTCCTCCATGGCCCGCCACCGCTCCCAGCCGAGCACCGCCGGGCCGTCGATGAGCAGGATCCGCTGCACCACCGGATCGCCGGCCAGCCGGACCCACGCGAGGGACGCCGCGCGCAGCGCGGCCACCGGCCCGTCCGCGCCAGCCGTGGCGGCCATGGTCTGGGTGCCGACCGTGGTCTCGACGTCCTCCGCCACCGCCTCGAACAGGGCCTCCTTGCTCGCGAAGTGGTGGTAGAGCGAGCCGCGGCTGACCCCCGCCTCCCGGAGCACCGCCTCGATCGAGGTGTCCTCGTAGCCGCGCTCGGCGAACATGCGCCGCGCCACCGCGATCAGCTGGCTCCGCGTCGCCTCCCCGCGGGCGACGTTCTTGTTCGGTCGGTCCATCATCTCTCCTTGACAGACCGACTGTCGGTTTGTTCAACTAAACCGACAGTCGGTCTTATGACCTAGAGGCTACCGCCCAGCAGGAAGGCAAGCACCATGGAACTACAGGAACTCGACGCCGGCCGGCACACCGTGACCACTCGTTCCGGTGATATCAGCTACCTCGACATCGGGACCGGGCCGACCGCGCTGTTCGTGCACGGCATCGCCACCAACGCCTATCTGTGGCGCCACGTCATCGACGGGCTGGCCAGCGGCACGACCCAGCGCCGCTGCATCGCCCTCGACCTCCCGCTGCACGGCCGCAGCCCGGTGACCCCCGGGCAGGACCTGTCCGTCGCCGGGCTGGCCACGGTGCTCGAGGACTTCTGCGACGCGCTCGGGCTCGACTCGATCGACCTGGTCGCCAACGACACCGGCGGCGCCATCGCCCAGGTCTTCGCCGCCCGCCAGCCGCAGCGGCTGGCCACGTTCACCCTCACCAACTGCGACGTCAGCGAGAACCTGCCGCCCGAGGCGTTCATGCCGATCGTCGAGATGGCGGCGGCCGGCACCCTCGCGCCGACCTCCCTGGCACTGCTTGACGACCTCGACGCGGCCGTCCAGGTCGCCTTCGGCACCACCTACGAGCACCCGGAACGGGCCGACCGGGAGGTGATCCGGGCCTACCTGGAACCGTGCTTTGGCACCCTGGAACACGGCCGCGAGTTCGAGCGGCTGCTGGTGGCCCTGGACCCGGGGGACCTGCGAGCGGTCGAGCCGCAGCTCCGGGAGCTCACGGTGCCCACGCTCGTGGTCTGGGGGACCGGTGACGAGAACTTCGACGTGTCCTGGGCCTACTGGCTGCGCGACACCATCCCGGGCGTGACCCGGGTCGTGACGGTGGACGGCGCCCGGGTGTTCTTCCCCGAGGAGCGGCCCATGGACCTGGTGCCGCACCTGGAGCAGCACTGGACCGAGGCCGCGGTCCGGGTCTGATCAGGCGGTGTCCTCACCTGGGTCACCTGGGCGCAGCTGGCGGCGCAGGCCCTCGACGTCGGCCAGCGGCCCCAGGTGGCGCAGCTTGTCCGGGTTGATGACCGAGCGGATCGCCTGCACCTGCCAGATGTCGGTGAACGACCCCACCACCCCGACGGTCCTGCTCACGATGACCGTCGACTTCTCGGGCACCGAGGACGGCGCCGCGTTCGGGTCCTGCAGCGACGCCGGTCGAGTGGCGCGGGGAGCGATCGCGACGCCCGCCTGCGGGCTGACCGGGGCGGGGTCAGGCCACGGCCGGCTCCGGGGCGCGGTCGCGGATGACCACCAGCACGATCAGCAGCGCGAGGACGTCGAACACCGCCGCGAGCGTGAACGCGGTCGCCATACCGTGCACGATGACCTGCTGCTGCGCCTGCGCCAGCGAGGTCAGGTGCGCCGCCGGGTGCCCGATCGCGTTCCTGGTCGCGGTGGCGAACGCGGTCACCAGGATGGCCAGCCCTAGCGACCCGCCCACCTGCTGGGTCACGTTGACCATGCTGGACGCGGCGCCCGAGTCCTGCGGCCGCACGCCGGCCAGCGAGGCCATGGTCAGCGGCACGAACGCCACCCCCATCCCGGCGCCGAGCAGCAGCATCGGGCCGAGTACGCCCGACACGTAGTCGGTGCCGGGCGAGATCCGGGACAGCCAGATCATGCCGGCCACCGCGGGCAGCAGGCCGGCCACCATGAGCGGCTTGGCGCCGAACCGGGCCAGCAGCCGGGGCGACAGGCGCGACACGGCGAACAGCGCGGCGGTCATCGGAAGGAACGAGAACCCCGCCTCCAGCGGGCTGAACCCGAGGATGTCCTGGACGAACTGGGTGAGGAAGTAGAACATCCCGAACATGCCGGCCACGAGCAGCAGCCGGGTGACGTACGAGCCGGCGCGGCCACGGTCGGCGAACAGCCGCAGCGGGGTGATCGGCTGGGCGGCCCGGGACTCGTTGACCAGGAACGCCGTCAGGAGCACGGCAGCCGCCGCGAACGCGGCCAGGGCCATGCGGTCGCCCCAGCCGTGCGAGGCGGCCTGGATGAAGCCGTAGACGAGCGAGGTCATGCCGAGGGTCGAGGTAAGCGCGCCCACGATGTCGAACCGCCCGGGCTGGCGCTGCGACTCGGGCAGGAACGCCGGCGCGGTGAGGGCGACGGCGATGCCGATGGGCACGTTGACGAACAGCACCCAGCGCCAGGACACCCACTCGGTGATCACACCGCCGAGCACCAGGCCGAGGGAGCCGCCGCCCATGGCGACCCCGGTGTAGATGCTGAGCGCGCGGGTCCGCTCGCGGCCCTCGGCGAAGCTGGCCGCGATCAGCGCCAGCACGGCGGGGGAGGCGAAGGCGCCCCCGACGCCCTGGGCGGCGCGCGCGGCGAGCAGCCAGGCCGCCGAGGTGGCGAGCCCGCCGGCCAGCGAGGCGGCGGTGAACAGCGCGATCCCGGCGATGAAGACCCGCCGCCGGCCGAGGATGTCACCGGCTCGCCCGCCGAGCAGCAGCAGGCCGCCGAAGGTCAGCGTGTAGGCGTTGAGCACCCAGGACAGGTTGGGCTCGGAGAAGTGCAGGCCGCGGGCGATGCTCGGCAGCGCGATGTTCACCACGGTCATGTCGAGGATGATCATGAGCTGGGCGCCGAGCACGAGGGCCAGGGCGATTCCCCGGCGGTCTCGGCGGTGGTCGGTGCGCTGTCGTCCGGCGGTCGTGACCTGCGCTGTGGACGAAGTCGACATTGATCCCCTTCTGGAGAGAAGCTGTGGGCGGGCCGTGCGGGCGGGAATGTCCGCGGACCTGGCCCGCGTTGGCTACCATGTAAGTGGAGGTTGCCTCCGATAACTATACGGAGGTACCCTCCGCTTTGCAAACGGAATTATGGTGATGGTTGATGAGCGCGTCAGGTGAGGGCCGGTGAGCGCGGCCCGCGTGCCCGCACCGGTCCAGGACGAGAAGGCTGCCCTGGCTCCGGCGGGGGAGCCGCGTCCCATGCGCGCCGACGCCCAGCGCAATTACCAGCGGCTGCTGAGCGCGGCGGCGGCTGCGTTCGCCGAGTACGGGGCGGACGACGTATCGCTGGAGGAGATCGCGCGCCGGGCCGGCGTCGGGATCGGTACGCTCTACCGCCACTTCCCGACCCGCCAGGCGCTGCTGGAGGCGGTCTACCGCGAGCAGGTCGAGGCGGTTCGCGCCGCGGCCGAGGAGCAGCTGCGGTCCGACGCGCCCGGCGAGGCACTCGCGGCCTGGCTGCGGATCCTGGTCGATTTCAGCAGCACCAAGCACAGCCTGACCACGGCGCTGCTGGCCACGATGGACAAGGACTCCGAACTGCTGTCGTCCTGCTCCGGGATCATCCGCGGGGCAGCGCAGGCCCTGCTGGCCCGTGCGCAGGAGGCCGGGGCGGTGCGCGCGGACGCCGACGCCAAGGACCTGATCAGGCTGGTGCACGCGGTCAACCTGGCGGCCCAGTACGGGCCCCCCGACCCCGAGCAGCGGGACCGGATGCTCGGGCTCGTCCTGGACGGCTTGCGCCCGCAGCCGGTGCCCGAGCGCGGCGGGCGGTGACCGGGCCGCTGCTGCGGCGGCCGTGACCCGCCGGTCTAGGCGGCGGAGCGCTCGCTGAGCGGGCGGCGGCGCAGTTCGGTCTGCTGGATCGCCGGCGGCACGTAGGCCTGGTCCAGGGTGCCGATGTCGGTTCCGGGCGGGACGATCTCATCAATGCGATCGAGGACATCGTCGGACAGGACGGTATCCACCCCCGCGAGAAGGTCGTCGAATTGCTCCATGGTGCGGGCCCCGAGCAGTGCGCACGTGACTCCCGGGTGCGAGATCGCGAACGCCATCGCGAGGTGGGGCATCGACAGTCCCGCTTCTTCGGCGAGCGGGATCAGCCGCTCCACCGCGTCCAGGCGCCGCTCATCGCTGAACGCGGTGAAGAATTTCGCGCGAGTGACGTCGTTGTCCTGCCCGCGGCGGACCCGGCCGGTGAGCATGCCCTGACCGAGTGGCCCCCAGGCCAGAACGCCCATCCCGTACCGCTGCGCGACCGGAAGGACCTCGCGCTCGATGCTGCGGTTCAGGATCGAGTACGGCGGCTGCTCGGTTCGGAACCGCTCCAGGCCACGCCGTTCCGCCACCCAGTGCGCCTCCACGAGGTTCGAGGCCGGCATCGTCGAGGTTCCGAACGCGCGGATCTTGCCGCTGCGGACGAGGTCGGTCAGCGCGGACAGCGTCTCCTCGATATCGGTGCCGGGATCGGGGCGCTGCACCTGATACACGTCGATGTGGTCGGTCTGCAGGCGGCGCAGGGAGTTCTCGACCGCCGTCATGATCCACCGCCGGGAGGCACCCTGCTGGTTCGGGTCACTGCCCATGGGGCGGCTGAACTTCGTCGTGAGGACCACGTTGTCACGGCGGTCCTTGAGGGCCCGGCCGACAACCTCCTCCGAGTCTCCGTACGCGTCAGCGGTGTCGACGAGGTTGATCCCTGCGTCGAGCGCCTTGTGGATGATCCGGATCGAGTCCTCGGGGTCGGGGTTGCCGATCTGAGTGGCGAACATGAGCGCGCCGAGCGCGTACGGGCTGACCTTGATGCCCGTCCGGCCCAGGTTCCGGTACCGCATGAGGGTTCTCCAGCCGTGAGCGTGCTGCGGGCAGGCGCCTCCGCCGACGTACACTGCCACTAAGCGGAATCTCTTTCCGGAACTATACGGAATTGCTTCCAGGGAAGCAACAGGAGGCCCATGGCACCCGAGCCGGCCGCCGCGACGGCTCCGCCGGCGGGGCGCGGCACCGACCCGTCCCGGCGTCAGCGCTCTGACGCACAGCGAAATGTCGTGGCGCTGGTGGCGGCGGCCAAGACCGTGTTCGCCGGAACCGGCGTGGACGCGCCCGCCAAGGAGATCACGGATCGTGCGGGGGTGGGCGTGGGAACGCTCTACCGGCATTTCCCCCGCCGGTCCGACCTCATCGTCGCCGTGCTGCAACACGAGATCGACGAGTGCGTCGACGCTGCGGACGATCTCGGGGCCACGCTCAGCCCGTGGGAAGCGCTCATGGCCTGGATCGAGCGCTTCACGGACTTCGTCGGCACCAAACGCGGGCTCGCCTCGGCGCTGCACTCCGGTGACCCGGCCTACGATGACCTTCCGCAGCACCTCTTGGACCGGCTCGAGCCGGCGCTCCGAACGCTCCTCGCCCGGGCGGCAGACGGCGGGTACGCGCGCGACGACGTCACGGCCCGGGAAGTCCTCACGACCATCGCCCTCATCTGCCAGCCGGTCCCCGGCGAGCCACCGGGCTTCAATCAGCGCATGACACGAGTGTTCATGGGAGGACTGCGCCCTCTCGTCTGAGCGCGGGGCGATGCCGCGGGTGCCGGGGCGCGGTCCCCGGCCGCCAGTCACCAGGCCAGGCGGCCCAGGGCGGGATTCAGCGCCACGGACCGGCCGGACGGATCCACGCTGGCGGGCAGGTCCCCGGCCGGGACCGGGGGCCCGAAGACCAGGCTCGCCGGCACGTGGCCGGCCCAGACCGGCCAGGCGACGTCCGGCGGCGGGTCGAGCGTCGATCCGGTGCGGGCCTTGACCGAGGCGTCCGCGATCGGGACCTGCCACAGGCCGGTGTCCGGCAGCTCATCGAGGGTGAGCTGGCGGAGCTGCTCCCACCGGCCCGGCGCGAGGTGCTCGACCAGCGCCCGCATCCCGTTGATCTTCTCGTCGGGCTCGGTGACCTCGGTGGCCTCGCCGTGAACGGTGACCGACCGGTAGTTCACCGAGTGGCTGCGGGCCGACCGGGCCAGGACCAGCCCATCGAACACGGTCGCGGTCACGCACACGGGGCTCGCCCGGCGCATGTCGCGGAACAGTCCCGCCGCCGCCGAGCCGTGCAGGACCAGCGTGTCGCCGACCCGGGCGTGCGCCATCGGCAGCACCACCGGGCGCCCCTGGCGCACGGTGGCCACGTGGCAGAACGGCGCCGCGTCCAGCACCGCGTGCACGGCCGCGGCGTCGTAGCGGGCGCGGTCCGGGTGGCGGCGCACCCGCGCCAGCCGTGAGGGCTCGCTCACGGCTGGGACGCTAGTTCCCCGCGCGCGGCTAGTTCCCCGCGCGCGGCTAGTTCCCCGCGCGCGGCTAGTTCCCCGCGCGCGGCGAGCCGTTGTTCGAGCCGGCGCTCCACGCCCGGCCACTCCGGCGCCGTGATCGAGTAGCGGGCCGAGTCCCGCGGGGCGAGGTCGGTGGCCAGCCGGTGCGCCCGGAGGATGCCCTCGAACTGCGCCCCGATCCGCTCCATGGCCTTCCGCGACCGCTCGTTGCGGGCGTCGGTGTGCAGGCACACCGACGCCACCTGCCAGGTCTCGAACGCGTGCCTGAGCATGAGCAGCTTCATCTCGGTGTTCGCCGTGGTGCCGATCGCCGGGCCCGCGAGCCAGGTGTACCCGATCTCGCACGTGTCCGGGCCATCGCCGCGCAGGCGGCGGGGGTGGTCCGGCGGCCACGGCCACCACTCCAGGTCAAAGAACCTGGTGGACCCGATGACCGTGCCGCAGTGCGCCCACCGGACGGCGAACGGCACCGCCGTACCCGTGTCGTGCTGGGCCAGCGCGGACTCGATGTAGCCCGCGGCCGCAGCCCGGCCCTGCGGCACCGGGCTCAGGCCGTAGAGCGAGGGGTCGATGGCGGCCGCATCGGCCAGGCCGGCGGCGTGCCGGCGCTGCAGCGGCTCGAGCCGGACGTGCCGGCCGTCAAGCTCGGGGAGCGTGATCATCGCAGGGCCCTTCCTGGGGGCTGGCGGCGGGCGGTAGTGACTGCTGGACATTGACTACCAGATACGTTACAGAACATAATTTATTTATGCTGATACAATACCGGCCACGGGGACGGAACGCCAGCGAGATATCCCGCGACGTGGAGACCGCGGTGCGCGAGGGCCGGGTCGCGCCCGGCGTAGCGCTGCCTCCGGTGCGGGGGCTGGCCGCCGAGCTGAGCCTGAGCCCGGTGACCGTGGCCGCCGCCTACCGCGAGCTGCGCGAGAAGGGGATCGCCCGGGGAAACGGCCGCGCCGGGACCCGGATCACCGGAGCCCCGCCGATCGGCCCCCGGCCGCCGCTCGTGGTGCCGGCCGGGGTGCGCAACCTGCTCGCGGGCAGCCCCGACCCGGCGCTGCTGCCCGACCTGCCCGCGGTGACGCCGCCGCGGCGGACGTACGGCGACGCCCCGGTCAGCCCCCGCCTGGGCCGCCTGGCGGCCGAGCGCTTCCGAGCCGACGGCATCGACCCGCAGCACCTGGCCGTGGTGGGCGGCGCGCTCGACGGGGTAGAGCGGGTGCTGCAGGCGTGGCTGCGGCCGGGTGACCGGGTAGCCGTGGAGGACCCCGGCTACTTTCCCGTGCTCGACCTGCTGACCGCGATGAACCTGGGGGCCGTGCCGATGGCGGTGGACGAATCCGGCGTCCGGCCGGGCGCGCTGCGGGACGCGCTCGACCGCGGCTGCCAGGCGGTGCTGTTCACGCCCCGGGCCCAGGCCCCGACGGGCGCGGCGTGGGACGCCGGGCGGGCCGGCGAGCTGGCCGCGCTGCTCGCGGCCCGGCCCGGCGTCGGGATCATCGAGGACGACCACGCGGGCCCGGTCTCCGGAGCCGCGGCCCGCACCGTCGCGGGCGGGGCGCAGCGGTGGGCGACCATCCGTTCCGTCTCCAAATCCCTCGGCCCCGACCTCCGGCTGGCCGTGCTCGCGGGCGACGCCGTCACCGTCTCCCGGGTCGAGGGTCGGCAGGCGCTCGGCACCGGCTGGGTGAGCGGGCTGCTCCAGGAGACCGTGGCCGAGCTGTGGGCGGACCGCGCCACCGGCCGGCTGCTCACCCGGGCCGCCGCGCAGTACGCCCGCCGCCGCGGCGGCCTGATCGACGCGCTGGCCGGCCACGGCGTGCCGGCCACGGGGCGGTCCGGCCTCGCGGTCTGGGTCCCGGTGGCCGACGAGCCCGCCGTCACCGGCGGGCTGCTGGAGCGCGGCTGGGCGGTGGCGCCGGGCGAGCGGTTCCGGATCGCCAGCCCGCCGGGGATCCGGATCGGCACCGGGACGCTGACCGGCGGGGAAGCCTCCCGGCTGGCGGCTGACATCGCCGAGTGCCTGGCCCGCCGGCCGCGCCGCAGCGACTAGCCGCGGAGACCCGCCGCAGCGGCTGGCGATCGTTGGGCGCACCAGAAAGGGCCGCCCGGGCTCATGGCCCGGGCGGCCCTCGTGGTCAGGCAGCGGCCCTGGTCAGGCGGCGACCGCCGACGGTGCCGTGGCGGGCTCGAGCGCCAGCTCGAGGGCCTCGCGCACGTCGGAGACCGGGTGGATCTCCAGCTGCTCCCGCACGCCCTCGGGCACGTCCTCCAGGTCGGGCTCGTTGCGCTTGGGAATCAGCACGGTGGTGATGCCGGCCCGGTGGGCGGCGAGCAGCTTCTGCTTCACGCCACCGATCGGCAGCACCCGGCCGGTCAGCGAGACCTCGCCGGTCATCGCGACGTCGCTACGCACCAGTCGCCCGGACAGCAGCGACGCCAGCGCGGTGGTCATGGTGACCCCGGCGCTCGGGCCGTCCTTCGGCACCGCTCCGGCCGGCACGTGGACGTGCACGCCCCGGTCCTTCAGGTCGCCGACCGGCAGTTCCAGCTCCGCGCCGTGCGAGCGCAGGTAGGACAGCGCGATCTGGGCCGACTCCTTCATCACGTCACCGAGCTGGCCGGTGAGCGTGACCCCGGTGGTGCCGGTCTCCGGATCGGCCAGCGACGCCTCGATGAACAGGACGTCGCCGCCCGTGCCGGTGACCGCGAGCCCGGTCGCCACGCCCGGCACGGCGGTCCGCTCGGCCGACTCCGGGGTGAACCGCGGGTGGCCGAGGTAGCCGTGCAGGTCGTCCGGGGCCACCGTGACCGGGAGCTCGGCCTCACCGCTGGCGACTCGCGCCGCGATCTTCCGCAGAACCCGGGCGATGGTCCGCTCCAGCGCGCGCACGCCCGCCTCGCGGGTGTACTCGGCGGCCAGCCGGTGCAGCGCCTCGTCGGTCAGCGTGACGTCGCCGGCGTCGAGCCCGGCCCGCTCCAGCTGCCGTGGCAGCAGGTGGCCCTGGGCAATCGTCACCTTCTCGGCCTCGGTGTAACCGTCCAGCGGGATCGGCTCCATGCGGTCCATCAGCGGCTCGGGGATGGCCTCGGCCACGTTCGCGGTCGCGATGAACAGCACGTCGGACAGGTCCAGCTCGACCTCGAGGTAGTGGTCGCGGAACGTGTGGTTCTGCGCCGGGTCCAGCACCTCGAGCAGCGCCGCGGTCGGGTCGCCCCGGTAGTCCGCGCCGAGCTTGTCCACCTCGTCCAGCAGGATCACCGGGTTCATCGACCCGGCCTCGCGGATGGCCCGCACGATCCGGCCGGGCAGCGCGCCGACGTAGGTGCGCCGGTGACCGCGGATCTCGGCCTCGTCCCGGACGCCGCCGAGCGCCACGCGGGCGAACTTGCGGCCCATGGCCCGGGCCACCGACTCACCCAGCGAGGTCTTGCCGACGCCGGGCGGGCCGGTCAGCGCCAGCACCGCACCGCTGCGGCGCCCGCCGACCAGGGTCAGGCCCTTGTCCGCGCGCCGCTTGCGCACGGCCAGGTACTCAATGATCCGGTCCTTGACGTCGTCCAGCCCGGCGTGGTCCGCGTCGAGGATCGCGCGCGCCGCGCCGATGTCGTAGGCGTCGTCGGTCCGGGCGTTCCACGGGATCTCCAGCACCGTGTCCAGCCAGGTGCGGATCCAGCCGACCTCCGGCGAGTTGTCCGAGGTGCGCTCGAGCTTCTCAGCCTCCTTCAGCGCCGCCTCGGCCACCTTCTCCGGCAGGTCCGCGGCCTCGATCCGGGCCCGGTAGTCGTCTTCCTCGGTGCCCGGCTTGCCGTCCAGCTCGGCCAGCTCCTTGCGGATGGCGGCGAGCTGCTGGCGAAGCAGGAACTCGCGCTGCTGCTTCTCCATGCCCTCGCGGACATCGTTCTGGATGGTCTCGGCCACGTCCAGCTCGGCCAGCGCGTCGCGGGCCCAGCCGGTCAGCCGCTCCAGCCGCTGCTCCGGGTCGATGGTCTCCAGCAGCTCGGTCCGCTGCTCGAGGGTGAGGTAGGAGGCATACCCGGCACTGTCGGCCAGCGCCGACGGGTCGGTCATGTTCTGCAGCGCGTCGATGACCTGCCACGCGCCGCGCTTCTGCAGGATCGTCGTGGCGATGCCGCGGTACTCGCGGGCCAGCTCCTGAGCGCGTTCGCTGGCGGGCGGCTCGTCGATGACGGTGCCCTCGACCCACAGGGCCGCGCCGGGGCCCACGGTCCCGGAGCCGATCTGCACCCGGGACTGGCCGCGGATCACCGCGGCGGGCTCGCCGCTGGGCAGCCGCCCGGTCTGCTCGACGACACCGAGCGTGCCGATCGAGGAATACTTGCCGCCGATCCGCGGCACCAGCAGCAGCTGGGGCTTGACGTCCCTGGCGGCAGCGCTGTTCGGGGCGGTCGGCGTGGACGCCGACATCCGCGCCGCCTCGATCGCTGCGCGAACCTCGGTCCCCGAGATCTCCACCGGAACCACCATGGTGGGCAGCACGATCGTGTCGTCGAGCGGCAGCACCGGGAGAGAGAGGGTCTCGCTCATCAGGTCACTTCCCTGGATAGCTGTTAGGTGATTACATACCTACAGCCCCTATAGCAGGAAACCGCTCTGTTTTGTTCCAGGGTTTGTTCGCAGTCAGCGGACGCGCCCGCTGGCCTGTTTGGGACGGGTCTCGCTCAGTCCAGAAGCGTGGCCCCGTGGGCGGCAAAGAGCTGCCGCATGCGGGCGGGGTCGCGGTCCTCGGCCGCGTGGATGGCCTGGATCAGCGCGAACGTGCGCGCATCCATGATCAGCAGGTAGCGGGCCGGGTCGGGACGCGGGTTCCAGAACGTGTGCGCGGTCCCGCCCGGCACGATCACGGCGCCTCCCGCCGAGACCTCGTGAACGTGCTCCCCGGCCCGGACGCGCAGCGTCCCGTCGAGCACGTACCAGGCCTCGTCTTCTGGGTGCTGGTGCAGCGGCGCCTGGTAGAGCGGTTCGTCTCCGGGGCTGCCCGGCGCCGTCCACTCGGCCAGCACGAGCGCGGAGCCCGCCGGGGCCAGAGCCGTTCCGGCCAGATGCTGAGCCGCGAGTTCCGTTATGGACATGATCGGGCCTCCGTAGCCATCGGCGGGCTTACCGGCACCGGCCCGCCGGGCGATCCTTCGACGGTACCGCCAGCACTGGTCCGGCACGCGTCCGGGAGACACCGAGGCTCATGTCCACCACGAGCACTCAAATTTGAGTACTCGTGGTTTACTGGAAGCGTGAATCCCACCCGCCTGTTAGTGCTGGGCGCGCTGGCCCGCCACGGGCCGATGTACGGGCATCAGATCCGCCGGGACGCGCGCATCGACCGCACCGAGCTGTGGTCCGAGGTCAAGCCCGGCTCGCTCTACGCCGCGCTGCACCGGCTGCAGGCCGAAGGGCTGATCGAGCCCGTGCGCACCGAGCAGCACGGCAACCTGCCCGCCCGCACTGTCTACGCCATCACCGGCGAGGGGCGCCGGGAGCTGCGGGCGCTGCGCGCCGAGGCGCTGCGCGAGGTGACGCTGCGCCCGGACCCGGTCGACCTGGCCCTGGCCATGAGCGCGGACCTCGACGAGGACACGCTGCGCGGGCTGTTCGCCAGCCGCCGCGAGGCGCTGGCCAGCCAGGGGGCGTTGTTCGAGCGCCAGCGCGGCGGGCCGGACCGCAGCGCCGCCGATGACCTGATCATCGAGCACGCCATCGCCAGGATCGAGACCGAGCTGCGCTGGCACGACATGGTGCTCGACCGTGTCGGCAAGCTCAGCGCGGGCGGCGAGCCCGGAGACGGGCGATGACCATCAGGGAGCTGCGGCTGCTCGGCGATCCCGTGCTGCGCACCGAGTGCGATCCGGTGACCCGCTTCGACGACGCCCTCGGCCGGCTCGTGGACGACCTGCTGGAGAACGTCCAGCTCCCGGGCCGGGCCGGCCTGGCCGCCCCGCAGATCGGCGTGAGCCTGGCCGCCTTCTCCTACAACGTCGACGGGCAGCTCGGCTACGTCGTCAACCCGGTCGTGGCCGAGATGTCCGGCGAGTACGACGGGCCGGAGGGCTGCCTGTCCATCCCCGGCATCACCGCTCCCACCCTGCGCGCGGCGCGAACCGTTGTCACCGGGGTCGACCGGCACGGTGACCCGGTCACCGTCGTCGGCGAGGGCGAGCTGTCCCGGGCCCTGCAGCACGAGACCGACCACCTGCGCGGCATCCTGTTCATCGACCGGCTCGTCGGCGAGCGCCGCAAGGACGTGCTCGGCCAGCTCCGGCGGGCCGCGCGGCGGGTCAGCGAGGCAGCAGGATGAGCTTGCCGGTGGTACTCCGGGACGCGAGGTCTTCCTGCGCGCGGGCCGCCTGATCGAGCGGGTACCGGCCGCCGATGCGCACCTTCAGCGCGCCCTGCCTGATCCAGCGGAACAGGGCACCGGCGCGCGACAGTAGTTCGTCGCGGGTCGCGATGTAGCTGCCCAGCGTCGGGCGGGTCAGGTACAGCGACCCGCCCGCGGCCAGGCGTTGCGGATCCACCGGCGGGACCGGCCCGCTGGCCCCGCCGTACAGCACCATGTACCCGCGGCGCCGGAGAGCCGCGAGGCCGTCGTCGAAGGTCGCCTGCCCGATCCCGTCGTAAACGGCCGCGGCGCCGTCTCCGCCGGTGACCTCACGGGCCACAGTGCCGAAATCGTCGTAGCCGGCTAGGTGGTCGGCTCCCGCATCCTTCGCGAGCTCCGCCTTCTGCAGCGTCGACGTGGTCGCGATCACCACGCCGCCGCGCATCTTGACCATCTGGGTGAGCAACAGGCCCACGCCGCCCGCCGCCGCGTGCACCACGACCGCCTCGCCCCGGGCGACGGGATAGGCGTCATGCGACAGGTAATGCGCGGTCATGCCCTGCAGCATCACCGCCGCCGCCACGTCCAGGTCCACGCCGTCGGGAACCGGAACCGCGCGCTCGGCCGGCACGATCACCTGCTCCGCGTAGCTGCCCGGGACGTCGGCCCACGCGACCCGGTCGCCCTGGTCCAGCCCGCCGGTGTCCGGCCCGGCGGCCACGACGGTACCGGAGCCCTCGCTGCCGATCACGAACGGCGCGTCGCCGGCGTAGGGCCGCATGCCCTGCCGCCGGTAGATGTCGGCGAAATTGACGCCCGCCGCCTCCACATCGACCAAAAGCTGCCCGGGACCGAGCGGAGGCAGCTCGCGTTCGGCCAGCCGGAGGACTTCCGGCCCGCCGTGCCGGTCGGCCGTAATCGCGCGCATCGGCGCATCCTTTCGGTCGGGAGCGTGCGTCGCAGTCGAGGTTAGCCCGACAGCGAGGGGAATTTCCGCTTCGCGCCGCTCTTGCCGGAGATAGCAATGGTTTCAATGCTTATGCCGGATGGGCAGCGGTCGAAAACGGCTGGGCCCCTGGTCCGTCCCGGTTCCACAATGGACCGTGACCTCACCCGAGGACCAGATCGTTCTGGAAGGCGGCGGCCGGACAAACGTGCACCGCCGCGGCGACGTGGTGATCCGCGACACCGGGCCGTGGACCCCGGCCGTGCACGCCCTGCTGCGCCACCTCGAAGAGGTCGGCTTCGCCGCCGCCCCGCGGCTGGTCGGCTCCGGTCTGGACCAAGACGGCGGGGAGACGCTGACCTTCATCGAGGGCGACTTCACCCAGCCCGGCCCGTGGAGCCTGGAAGGCGCCGCCGCGCTCGGCGCGCTGCTCCGCGACCTGCACCGGGCCACGAGTTCCTTCCGCCCGCCTGCTGATGCGGTGTGGTTTCCCTGGCACGGCCGGGACCTGGGCGGCCCGGACAGGGTCATCGGCCACTGTGACGTCGCGCCGTGGAACATCGTCGCCCGGGACGGCAGGCCCGTCGCCCTCATCGACTGGGAGACCGCCGGGCCGGTCGACCCGGTGGTCGAGCTGGCCCAGCTGTGCTGGCTCAACGCGAAGCTCTACGACGACGTCGTCGCCGACCTCGAGCAGTTGCCGCCGCTGGCCGACCGGGCCCGCCAGCTCGCTGCGATCGTGGACGCCTACGGCCTGCCCGCCCGCCGGCGCCGCGGGTTCGTCGGCCAGATCATCGAGTTCGCCATCTGCGACACCGCCTGGGAGGCCGACGACGCCGCCATCACCACTCCCCAGATCACCGAGCACCCGATCGCGCTCTGGGCCATGGCCTGGCGCGCCCGGTCCGCAGCCTGGATGATCCGCCACCGCGGCGCCCTCGAAGCCGCCCTCACGAAATGATCACTTCGGGGCTGACCCCCGGACTGGAGGGATGACCAGTGACCGGACTGATCCTGGTGACCGGCGGCACCGGCACGCTCGGCCAGGTGGTGGTACAGCGGCTCGCGGCCCAGGGCAGGCCGGTGCGGGTGCTGAGCCGCCGTCCGCCGCCGGCGGGGCGCGGGCCGGCCGAGTGGGCCACCGGCGACCTCAAGACCGGCCGCGGCATCGACGCGGCGGTGGCCGGCGCCGACGTGATCGTGCACTGCGCCACCGGCCTGGGCGACGTCGGCGCCGCGCAGCGGCTGATCGCGTCGGCCCGGCGGGCCGGCTTCCCGCACCTGGCCTACATCTCGATCGTCGGCGTCGACCGCATCCCGTTCGGCTACTACAAATCGAAGCTCAAGGTGGAACGGCAGGTCGAGGACTCGGGGTTGCCGTGGACCGTGCTGCGCGCCACCCAGTTCCACCAGCTCATCCTGCGCGGCTGCGACGCCGTGGCGCACCTGCCGGTGCTGCCCGTCCCGGTCGGCATCTCGTTCCAGCCGATCGAGGCCGGCGAGGTGGCCGCGCGGCTCGCCGAGCTCGCCACCGGGCCCGCCGCCGGGCGGGTACCGGACATGGGCGGCCCGGAGGTCCGCGGCGCGGCCAGCCTCGCCCTGAGCTACCTGGCCGCCCGAGGGCAGGACCGCCCGGTGGTGCCGGTCCGCCTCCCCGGTGCCGTGTTGGCCAGGTACCGCCGCGGTGGCCTCCTGGCCCCTGATCGCGCGGTGGGCCGGATCACGTTCGAGAAGTTCCTCGCCGAGCGGTTCGCCAGGGCCTGACATGACAGGCCGGCGGACACCCGGGTCGTGGCCGGGTGGTGCACTGTACAAGCGGTAGATCGGTGGATGCTCTAAAGTAGCTCGGTGCCTGCTGTGAAAGTGAGCCGTGGATACCGCTGAACTCCAGCTGCTGACCTCGCTGGAAGACCGCCACTGGTGGTATAAGGAGCGCCGCGCCATACTCCGCCGTGAGTTGCGACGGCTGCCGGACCCCGGCCGGGCGCTGGACATCGGCGCCGCGGGCGGCGGCAACACCCGGGTGCTCCAGGCGCACGGCTGGCAGGCGGTCGCGGTCGAGTACTCGGATTCCGCGGCTGACGTCGCGTACTCCAGAGGCCTTTGCATTATCCGGGCCGATGCCAGGGAACTTCCGGTCCGCTCGGAGACCTGTGGCCTGGTGACCGCCCTGGACGTGCTCGAGCACATCGACGAGGACTACCTGGCGGCGGCCGAGATAGCCCGGGTCCTCCGGCCGAACGGGACAGCCCTGATCGCGGTGCCCTGCGACATGGCCCTCTGGTCTGCGCACGACGACGCGGTCGGGCACCTGCGCCGGTACTCCCGGTCCGAGCTGGCCAGCCTCCTGCAGAAGGCCGGCCTGACCGTGGAAAAGATGTGGAGCTGGAACGTCCTGCTCCGTCCGGCCGTGTCCCTACGGCGGAAGTTCTCCACCGGCAGCGACCTCGACCAGGTCTCGCCCCTGGCCAACGAGGTGCTGACCGCTGTGGTCGTCGCGGAGCGCTACCTGCCGGTCAAGTCCTGGCCGGGCGTCTCGCTGGTGGTGCGCGCCCGCCGCTTGTTACCGGCTCTCGGGTAGGTTGCGTTAGCCTTGCTCGTTACCCCGCACGTCAGGGGCGGCCAGGGAGAAGGCGCACAGCAGATGCTGGTGCGCGGACGTCGTTAGGGTCGTGTGGCACGGGATACGTCATGGACGCGCTGAAGTACTCCATCGTTGTGCCGGTATACAACGAGGAAGAGTCCATTACGGAGCTGGTCACACGGCTGCGCGAGATCATGGACAAGCTTGACGGCCCAGCCGAGGCCGTGCTCGTCGACGACGGCAGCAAGGACTCCAGCTACCGGCTCATGCTCGAGGCCCACGACGTGGACCCGCGGTTCAAGGTGATCCAGCTCTCCCGCAACTTCGGGCACCAGATCGCCATAACGGCCGGGATGGACAACGCATCGGGCCAGGCGGTCGTGGTGATGGACGCCGACCTCCAGGACCCGCCGCAGGTCATCCTCGAGATGGCGGCCAAGTGGCAGGAGGGGTACGAAGTCGTCTACGCCGTCCGGCAGCACCGGCCGGGGGAGACCAAGTTCAAGACCGTGACCGCGACCACCTTCTACAGCCTGCTGCGCCGCCTGGCCAGCATCGAGCAGACGGTGGATGTCGGTGACTTCCGGCTGGTGGACCGCAAGGCGCTTGACGCCTTCCTCAGCATGCGGGAGCACAACAGGTACGTCCGCGGGATGTTCTCGTGGATCGGCTTCCGGCAGGCGGCAGTACCCTACGACCGGGAGCCGCGGCACGCGGGCACCAGTAAGTACCCGTTGCGCAAGATGATCAAGTTTGCCGGCGACGCTTTGGTGGGGTTCTCCACGGCACCGCTGCGGATCGCGCTGGTCGGGGGGTTCATCATCGCGATGCTCGCGGTCGGGTACGGACTGGTGGCAATAGCGTTGAAGCTGGCCGGGCTGCCCTACGTGCCCGGTTACGCGTCCCTGCTGGTGACGGTCGCCTTCCTGTCCGGCGTGCAGCTCATGGTGATGGGCATGGTCGGCCAGTACGTGGCCCGGGTGTACGACGAGACCAGGGGACGGCCGCTCTATCTGGTGCGCCAGGCGAGCGGCTTTGAAGGCTGGGCCGGCTTCGCCGCGCCGGGTTCCAGGGTGGACGGCGTTCGGCAGCCGGTCGCGCCCGGCGAGAGCCGTCCGCCGCGGCCGGCGCCATGACCGCGAGCGAGGCCGAGCAGCCCGGTCCGGGCCGCACCGCGACCGCACCGAGGATCGCCGGTGCCGGACACATCGCCATGCACGCCCGGGTCCCGCGGCCGGCCGTCCAGGGGCTGCTCGCGCTGGGCGCCTACCTGGCGGTCTTCATCATCGGCTTTGCGTTTCCGCTGATCCGTCACCCCGGCCTGCCGTGGATCGGGCAGGGCGAAGTGGACCCGAATTTCTACATCTGGAGCTGGCGTTGGTGGCCCTACGCCGTATCGCACGGGCTTAACCCGCTGTACTCCGGCCAGATCGGGGCCCCGGTCGGCAACGACCTGGCCTGGACGACGACCACCCCGGCGGTGGCCCTGCTCCTGGCTCCGGTCACGGCGGCCTTCGGCCCGATAACCTCGTTCAACCTGACGCTCCTGCTCGCGGCGCCGGTCTCGGCCTGGGCGGCCTTCGTCGCGGCCCGCCGACTGACCGGCCGGTTCTGGGCCTCGCTATTGGCCGGGGCCGTCTACGGCTTCTCCCCGTACGAGATCGGCCACACCGGCGCGGGCCAGGCGAACCTGATCGTCATCATGCTGCTTCCGCTCATGTTGTACCTGGCACTGCTGTGGCGGGACGGGAAACTGGGACGCCTCGCCTTCGCCGGCCTGATGGCGCTCGCCCTGACCCTCGAGTTCTACATCTCCGACGAGGCCTTCGCCGAGGTGGTGGCGCTGTGGGCGGTCGGCCTGCTAATCGGCTTCGCGGTGGCCCGGCCCGCCGACCGGCGGGTCGTGGCCCGGCTGGCCGGGCTCGTCGGCGCCGCCGTCGCCGTGGCCATCGTGCTCGCGTCGCCGTACCTGGTCTACGCGCTGCGGCATCAGCCCGCCAACTTCACCAAGTCCGCGTACGTGCTGAACCTGAAGAGCCTGGTCGATCCCCCCTCCGTCATCCTGCTGCTGGTGATCGCGCTGGCCCTGGCAGTTTTCGCCTGGTCGAGCAGGCTCACCCGGCTCCTGGTCATCCTGTTGGTGCTCATCGTCGCGCTGGCTCTCGGTCCTGACCTGGTCGCGGGGACCAGCCGAGTCGGCTCGGTGCCGTGGGCCCGGCTGTGGTCGCTGCCGTTCGCCCGCAATGCCGAGCCGGCGCGGCTCATGCTCTTCGCCTACCTCGTGCTCGCGATCATGCTGGCCCTGTGGCTCGCCATGCCCGTGAAGAACAGGCTGCTGCTGGCCTTGCGGTGGATCCTGGGCCTGGCGGCCGTCGCGGGCATCCTCGCGTACATACCGGCGGCCTCCCGGGGGAGCGTCCTTCCGGCTAACGTCGCGGCGGCGGCCGCCCGCCCGACCGATGCCCTGCCCAGCTTCGTCAGCGATGGCCTGTACCGGGACTATCTGCGCCCCGGCGAGATCGTGGTGGTCGTGTCGGAGCGCGGGAATGCCGGGATGCTGTTCCAGGCGGACGCGAACTTCTACTTCCGGATCGCCGGAGGCTTCATCAACGTGACGCTGAGCAATAGGACGGCCCTGCCGACGCCGGTCCAGAACCTCATGGACCCGACCCGGGCTGCGCAGCGGCAGTTCCGCGCTTACGTCCGTCAGGCGGGGGTGGGGGCCATACTTGTCGAGCAGAACTGGGCATCGCCCTGGATGCAGGTTTTCAGCCGGATGGGACTGCACGGCACGCCGGTGGGCGGCGTGATCGTCTACCGGACCGCTTAGCCGTCAACACAGAGGAGTCATGGCCAAAAAATGGAGTGATCTTAGCCCCGGCACCCGTAAGGCGATCATCGTGGCCGGGGTGGTTGAGGCCGCGCTCAAGGCGGCGGCGGCCATCGACATCAAGCGCCGGCCCGCCGACCAGATCCGGGGTCCGAAGTGGGCCTGGGCTGCGGGCCTGCTCATCAACAGCGCAGGCGTCATACCGCTGTCGTACTTCGCCTTCGGGCGCCGGCCCGCTCCCTAGTCCGTCACGCGAAGGCCGTGGTCACGGGGGCCAGGCGCAGCACGTCGTCGGGGTGAGCCAGGTCGGGCAGGGAAACGAACACCGTGCTGACGCCGCGCTCGGCCAGCAGGCGGTAGCGGCCGATGTGGTCGGCGGGCGTTCCCGCGTGGTGCCGCCGGGCGAAGGCCGCCGCAGGTGTGCGGCCTCGCACCTGCTCCACGATCGACGCGGCGTGCTCGCGGTCCCGGCCGATGACCGGCGCGTCGAGCACGGTCACCTCTACCTGCGCGGGATCACGCCCGGCCTGGACGCAGTGCTGGCGCAGCACGGCCAGCTTGCGGTCGAGCTCGGGAGCGTCGGAGGGCAGGTTGCAGCCGTCGCCAAGCCGGGCGGCGATGCGCAGCGTCCGGTTTCCCGAGCCGCCGACGATGACCGGGATCCGCGATACCGGGCGCGGGTAGCAGGTCGTCTCGGGCAGTGACACCCGCTTCCCGGCGTAGGCCTTGGTGCCCGGCTGCCAGAGGGCACGCAGCGTCTCGATGGCCGCCTCCAGCTGGTCGAGCCGGTCCGGCGCGGGCGGGAACGGCAGGCCGAAGGCCGCGTGTTCGCGGGCCCACCAGCCCGCTCCGACGCCGCAGAACGCCCGGCCGCCGCTGAGCGCGTCCAGCGTGGCGGCGGTCTTGGCCAGGATCCCCGGTGCGCGGAAGGTCACCGGCGTGACCAGCGTGCCGCTTGATCGCCAAGCTGCGCGAGCACTACGCGCGCGGCGAGCTCGACCTGGACGAGCTGGACCGCAGGGTGGGCATCGTGCTGGCCGCGACGTACGTGGACGAGGCGGCCGCGGCTCTGGCCGGCCTGCCGCAGCTGGCCGGCCCGGCCGCCGCCGGCTCTGGTTCCGGCCCGCGGCGGAGTCGGCGCGGCCACGCCCAGGCCGCCACGCCGGGGGCCGGGTGGGTGCCGACCGACGAACGGTTCGTGACCCCACCACCCGGGTGATCATGCGGGTCTGGGTCGACCCGTCCGATCAGAGCCGCCACTACGTCCCCGAGCCCGAACAGCAGTAACTTTCCGCGGCTTAGCTCACCCTTTGCCGCCGACCGTGATGTAGTGGGCCGGTGCGGTGATGTCCTGCCGCCGCCCGATCTGGCTGAACGTGACGGTCACGGTCACGCCCGGGTCCGTGACCTGCTCGGTGGTCACCATGCCAGGCTGCCGCAGCAGCCCGGCCAGGCCGGTGTTCCCCGCCGCGGCCTGCGCGTGGGCCCACGCGATAAGCGTTCCGCGCTTCTGCAGCGTATTGACGTTGATCGTGAGGCCATGCCCCTTGATGTAATGGCGCAGCGCTTGGGCGCCTGCCGCGGTCAGCATCGAGACGGTGTCCGTCCCGCTCACCGTGAACTGGGCCTTGAGCACGACATCGGACGGATTGACCCACAGGTCGAGCGCGGACACCCGGGGATGGTCCGGCTCGGTGCCGATGAGCGGGTTCAGCGGCCGGAGCGGCACCGCGGCGGGCGTGGTGGCGCGCAGGTGCTCCGCCCTGACCCCGTTCACGGTCGTATACCCGTCGGTGACGAACCCCGCAGACGGCGACAGCACGCCGAGCAGCGTCCGCGGGTCGGGGATGTTCAGCGATGCCCCCGCGCCGGACGCGATGATGTGCATCCACTCAGGAACGATGTGCGGCGTCGGCCTGAACGCGAAGGCCGGGTAATGGTAGGCCTGCCCGTCCACGGCCCTGTCGATCGACTCTCCGGTCCAGGAGAGCGAATGCGGGGTCCGGTGGATCCGGATACGCGCGCCCGGGTTCACGACGTCGTTCCAGTTCGCGCCGTCGAACGTGACCTGCTGGACCAGCGTGCTCCCGCCGGTGGCGGTGGCGATGCGGGCCCGGCCGGAGGTCATCGCCGCCTGCGACGCGGCGGCCACCTGCTTCAGCATCGCCGCGGTGAGCACCGTCCGGGTCCCCGCCGCGGTCCCTCCGCCGACCTGGCTGGCGACCAGCGCCCCCGCGATCCCGGCCGCCGCCACGCCCGTGGCCGCCGCGCCGAGCCACGCCTCGCGCCGCACGGGCGCAGGCCGCGCCCTGCGTCCGGTCATCACCGCCCTCGCCCGGACCTCACCCAGCGAAATGGGCTGTCCCCCCCCGTCAACGCACTCCCTGATCATGACCGGAAGCTCCCTGGTGTTCATCGTTCACTCCTCGTCGTGATGTCTGCTGGCGGTACCACCCCGAGCCGGTCCCGCAGCCGGTGGAGCCCGCGTTCCACGTGGTTCTGCACCGTCGTGACTTTGACGCCGGTCAGGCCGGCGACCTCGCGCAGCGTGTAGCCGAAGCCGTGCACGAGCACGACCGCGACTCGCTGCCGTTCCGGCAGCGAGGCCAGGGCCGCTGGCAGCCCCGGTTCGAAACTGGGCTCGCTCCCCGGCGGGAGGGTGAGCAGCGGCGCAGGCCGCCGCCAGCGCCGACCCCGCGCGGCGCTGGACCGGGCGACCCGGAACAGGTACCCGGCGGCGTTCGGCATCTGGCGGACCCGGGCCCAGTGCTCCCACGCGTAGGCCAGCGCCTCGGCGGCCGCCTCCCTGCCGTCCTCATAGCCGTAGGCCGCGACCAGCGCGCGGCGCAGCGGCGGCTCGGTGGCGAGCACGAACGCCTCGAACCCCGCCGGGTCGCCGGGCGCCTCCGGCGGGGCGGGCATCGCGTGCGTGGTACGTTGCCGCAAGCGGCCTCCCTCCCGGGTGGACAGTCATCACCCAGTAAGAGCCCGCAACGGGGCACTTTTACCACAGGCCCGGGCCTATTCGCGGCCAGCTGATCCGTCGGCGGGACTGTCCCCGCCGCCTACGTGCGATCGTATGGCGGGCGCCGCCGCGCCGCTGAGGTCTGTCGTGGCCTGCTCGGCGACGAGCGGAAGCAGATGGCTGGTCACCAGCGAGTGCCGGTGCTACAGATTGTTCGTCCGGCCAACCGGCCGATCCCCGATCGTGGCGGCCCGGTCCCCACCATGGCCGAACTCGACGAGGAGTGAGCACCGATGACCACACTGACCGGCCTGGCGTATTGGCCTGCCGACACCAGCCGGCCTGTGCTGGAGCTGACCACCGGGGATCTGCTGCGCCAGGCCGCCGAGGACGCCGGGACACATACTGCCCTCATCGAGGTCGCGCCGCCGGGCACGCCGTCGCTGGCTGGCGCGAAGCGCACCGACCGGCGGTGGACCTACCGGGAGCTACTGGCCGAGTCCGAGCAGTGCGCGCAGTGGTTGCTGACGCAGTTCTCTCCGGGTGAGCGGATCACGATCTGGGCGCCCAACATCCCGGAGTGGGTCATCCTGCAGTACGGCGCGGCGCTGGCCGGGCTGATCGTCGTGACCGCCAACCCGGCGCTGCGCGCCGCAGAATTGCGCTACGTGCTCCAGCAATCCCGCTCGGCGGGGTTGTTTCACACCGACGCGTTTCGCGGTACCGACATGGCCGCGAGTGCGCGCGAGGCCATAACGGGACTGCCCGAGCTGCGAGCAACGTTCTCCTTCGGGGACTGGCCGGCCACAGTACGCGCCCACCGGGGAGGCGGCTCGCTGCCCGAGGTACGGCCCGGTGACGCCGCCCAGATCCAATACACCTCCGGCACCACCGGGTTCCCCAAGGGGGCGTTGCTGCACCACCGCGGACTGGTCACCAACGCCAGGTTCATGATCGACCGGGCACAGCTGCCTTACGACGGCGCGCTGGTGTCGGCAATGCCGCTGTTTCACACCGCAGGCTCCGCGATGAGCGTGCTCGGCTGCGCCAACCAACGGGCGCGTTATGTCCTGTGCCAGCTGTTCGACCCGGCGCTGGTGCTCACCGCAGCGCAGGACCACCGGGCGGACCTGCTGAGCGGGGTCCCCACCATGCTCATCGCGATGCTGAGCCACCCCGAGTTCGACCGGTTCGACCTGTCCCGCTTGTCGCGGGTGCTTTCCGGCGGCAGTCCTGTCCCGCCCGAACTCGTCCGCCGGGTCGAGGAGCGTTTCGGTGTCCAATTCACCACCGTGTACGGCCAGACCGAGCTGTCACCGGTGGTGACGCAAATCAGTCTTAGTGACTCGCCCGGGGACAAGGCCAACACCACCG
>Ga0335073_10001946_pt1 | contig 28109 bp, 27 predicted proteins | sample Lox_Sample_22_FD_207093 | JGI IMG/M metagenome (GOLD analysis project Ga0335073, IMG submission 207093) | Soil microbial communities from Loxahatchee National Wildlife Refuge, Florida, United States - Lox_Sample_2.2 | ecosystem: Environmental > Terrestrial > Soil > Wetlands | place: USA...
GTATTTGGCCTTTATGTCGTTGAATGGACCATCAATCACACACCGCCCAGTTTTCCCAATTGTAATATCTCCGGTTGGATCACCATCACCGCCAAATCCAGTATCAGAATCGAAGATTAGTGCATGCGTGAGATCCTTCCAGCCTAGCGTCCAATCCCAATACACGAGCTCTCCAGTGTAATTGCACAGATCGTGCAGGTCGTTATGGTAGAAAAAGAGAAAATATCGATGCCAAGGTGGAAATGGCGCTGAATGGTGTGTAGAATAGCCAACGTGACTGTGTACCCAAGGAAAATCTTCATATAGACTCGAATCTTTATGAAGCTTGGACAGAACTGAAATCAGGCATTTCACAGACTCAATGTAATGCTGATTTTCTGTAATACTGGGAGTCCTCCATTCATGTCGAACGGGACAACATGTCGAAAATGACTCCTGAGAATCGTTTTGGGCTGGATTTGATGAAGATGTCGCTGCTCGTTGGCGAATTGTGGAAACAAAGGTAACAAAGGCAATCAGGACAGCGGCTGTAATGATAAAGAGGAGAATGAGAGGTTTAATATGTCGGTGCCTCCGAATTGGAGATATTCTATACCAGAGTCAGTAGGATTCATGCAGTGGCAATGATTCGAGAACCACCTCTCATCGTGCTTCTATACATCTAGATCAACAACTTCACCTCGCTTATCCACATTTTCAAAGGGATGTAAGTACCCTTCGAGCTCGAAAAGAAAGACCTCATCTTTACCCATCCTCCACACACCAATTAAGATGTTATTAATAGTCAACGTTTGTATGAAAAGGTGCACTGAAGTAGCAACAAAGAATCATGACTCGATCTTTTGTACGCTAATGTCGAAGAAAGGAAAGTAGAAAGATAGTACGTTAGTAGCAGTTCCGTTCACCAATGGCAAAAGCAAGAAGTATCATGAGCTTTCAGTGTCGCTAGAATCCCAAACGTAGGGCTATTCACGCACTTATGGGCGCCGCTGACGATAAAGATCTGGATTTCAGTCCCTTGGCGTTCATTATCGGGTATAAATACCAAGAACGGAAGAGACCTTCCACCTAAGGCGATTTGGTTGATTCTATGTATACATTAGCATGGGTATTAGTCTCGTATTAACAGATACCGTACGACATCTCTACACCAGGGCAAGCATTTGCGGGGTTCCGGAGGTCGGATCACGACTAAACATGATTAGGAATGCCTAGAGAATGAACAGATCTAACCACCTCTAATTCAACAGGCTGCTGCTGTATTAAATCTTTCTCACTCACTCCGATAACTTATTGAGGCTGTTCGAACAATGTATCCACGATCACAACAAGGCCCAAGCAAGCCATTGAGTGCTAATGTTGACACTTCACGCCGATTTAGCGAACTTTACTTTGGTTACGCTTCGAATCTCTCTCCCAAGGCAATGAGAAGCCGATGTCCTGATAGTTTATCCTGCGGACTGGCGCGATTGGATAGTTGGAAGTGGAATATCAACAGTACACAATATGCGAATATCGTCCCATCTGAAGGCGACATAGTGTACGGGTCGCTGTACTTTCTCTCTCCGCGAGATGAAGCCGGACTAGATGAAAGCGAAGGTATACCATGGTTGTATGAGAAACAGTGGCGCGAAGTTAGACGTATCAATCCAGACGGCTCCGAGAGTGCACAGGTAGTAAAGGCGTTGGTGTATGTTGATGTAGAACGACTGGACGAAGGCATCATCATGCCAGACTATGTGATCTGGATCACTAAGGCGATTCGGGACGCTAAACCCTTCGGCTTACCCGACAACTACGTCGAAAAGTATCTTAGGAAGTATCTTCCGCCTATATCCAAAGAACAAGAAGAACGAGATCTTGAGCCGGTTAGAGTTATGGCACCACGCAAGGTACAAACCTAATTCTTTCTATTCAGTTGGACGACCGCCTTCCTGAACATGTCTGCGTCGCTCTTCATACCAATAGCCATCGACTCTCTCAAAATAATGCTCAGGTCATCATATTCTCAGCCACACATTCATTCCATCTTGCCAATGATTCTTGCCGTCGACTTTTCCGCTTGGAAATGATTGCGCTTGTTTCCAGGATGAGTGCGTCGAGTATTGGTCTTGGAGGTTTCTGCTCTGAAATTGAATCTCCTAACCAATTTCAAATCCAATGGCCATGCCACTGCCTAGATGCCACAGAACGTGACAGTGAAATAACCAAATTCCAGGATTGTTGGCTCGAAATCTGAGTACTATGTAGCCCTTCCGTGGTACCAGAAATGTATCCCTCATCACAGGATTGTTCAGATTCAGTGGACCTCCTGGAGCTTCTAACATCTCGAAGGGATTCCAGGAACCAAATCTAGCACCCGATGCGTAGGTCTGGAGGACATATGGTGAAAATCCATGCAGATGAAAAGGGTGATGATCGTCATCCAAGTTGTTTAGAATAATATCAACCCACAACGCTGGTGACTCGATCGGAATAAAGGGAACGAGCTGGTTTGAGTCATACTTGGATCGTGGTAGTTTGAGAAGAGGTGGAGACTGTGGCTTCCAGGTCGTATGGTTTACGAAGCCATGTGGAATATTTGAAAGTCGTGCTAGCCTCATAGTTGTCGTGTAAAGAACAAATGTGACATCCGCATTAGATGGGACTTTTTGCGGAATGATTGATACCACCTCTTGAAGTCCTCGACTTCCATCAACCATTGACGGAAAGTCATTTTCAACTGCTCTACCAGAATTCACCTGAACCGGAAAGCTTTGCTCAGAAGTTAAGGCAGGATTAGCATACCTAAATCCTTCGCGATCGAGTGAGATTTGAAGCTCATGCTCATCAGGCTGATACCACCGTATAAGAACATCAATTCGCTGTCCTGGATACAAAATCCCAAGCGAATCGCTATTCATCGGCTGAACTTTTGAACCGCCATCCACCTCGATGACCTTCATAACTGCGCCCTTCGCCGTCAAGGTGATTCCAGCCAACATTCCACTGTTGATAATTCGTAATCGATAAACCTTTGCCACGTCAAACAACATACTGGTCTTCTGTTCTTTCTGGAAACATTCCACAGGCCTGGCCGGTATAGCCTTGGTACAGTTGTAGTATCCAATACCATTCACAAGTATTGAGTCAGGTACCGGTTCCATTCCCATTGAATTTGGTCGCATATACCAACTGAGTGCGGTTTGTCCACTTCGATGATACCAATCATTGATCATCAAGACTCTCTCTTCCTCAATTGAGCTTTCCATAGCTGTTAGATCTTGGCGATGACGATGCACAATCAATGCCCCGGAAAGACCATCCGAACGCTGCTCCTGATTATGAGCATGATACCAGAATGTTCCTACTTGGTCTTCCATGATCTTAAACCGATACACGAACCTCTCGCCCGCTTGGATTGGATCTTGAGTGATTCCAACGGCTCCATCCATATTGTTGTAGTCTCTCATCCATAGGCCATGCCAATGAATTGCTACACCTTCATCATCTAAGCCATTAATGACCTCGACACAGATCCAATCTCCAGATCGAGCTTCAATTGTCGGTCCAATGAACTCGTTGTTGATCAGATAGACGCGCTTCTTGACTCCATCTGGAGATCGGTATCCAGCCGAGATTCGCCATTGATAAGTCAAATTTGTTGGTAATCGATCAATGTGCGAGTTTGGATCCAGCAAATTGTCAATATTTTCTTGAGATACTGCAACTTGGGTAAGTCCGGACCGAGGAATAATCCATCGTGACTGCCACAAGAGCGTAGTCACCAATAGAACCAATGCAATAACGCCGATTACCGTCCAAGCTCTTCCCAATATCCAAGCTCCACTCTCTTCAGCTTGTTTGTTAGTGGGTCCAGAAGACACGTTTCTCTGCTCATGGATGGATGATAAGGATTCATCAGTATGCCCGCTCGATCGATTCAAGCTCCGCTGTCTGACGGTAGAAGGCACACCCTTCGTTAGAAAACCATCTAAGCTCATTGTCCTGTTATTTGATCACGAGCCTGAAAATTGCTTCTGGATGCTGACTTCCCGCATTCTTTATTAGAACAGCTCAGGTTGCACTGCAGCGACGGTTTGAAAGGAGGACAATCTCGGAGAGTTTGAATCTCGAATGATATCGCTGCAAAGACAAACCAACTCCATTACGGCCTCCGTCTGACAGGTTCAACCGCTGCAGATCTATGGATCTAACTCTGAGTTGCTTGGTGTTGATCAATTTGTTACAAGCTACGCCCAATCACTTTGGAGTGGCACGCACGTGGAAACCCTTTCCGAATGGCCTTCTACTTCAAACTTTTGCACATTCCGAAGCTTGAAGGATTTGAGAAAAATAAAATGTCACTATGGATGTACCAAAATGGATGTACCAGAGAAGAAGTCGTCTCTCGAGACCTGTGTTGTATACTGCAATCATGGCTCTCCTGGCTATCCTAACACTATTCGCATGGACTACTCTATTTCCAGTCTCTGTTTCTTCTGGTTCGCTAGCTGATATCGATCATGTCGTTCTTTTTATGCAAGAGAACCGGGCATTTGACCATTACTTTGGTACAATGGCTGGAGTCAGAGGCTTTTCGGATCCCAACGTGCAAATCACGAATGGCAAACCTGTATGGTACCAAGATGTAGATTCAGCACTCACCAACGCCAGCGATTATCTTCTTCCTTTCTATCTCAACTATTTGGGAGGATCTTGGGAAGAAGCCACTCAGTGTATGATTGCTGGAGATAACGGATGGAATGATAATCACGCAGCTCTAAACGATGGTTTAAACAACAAGTGGGCGTTAAACAACACACCATGGAGCTGGGGTCATTTCACACGCAAGGAACTTCCTATCCATTTTGCTCTGGCCGAGGGTTGGACTGTTGGTGATATGTACCAGGAATCCGTCATTGCATCAACAAATCCGAATCGTGTTAGCTGGATCAGTGGCTCCATTAATGCTCCTGGGTCACCTCAGTCACCAGATGAGGGAGGTATCACCATTGACAATAACGAAATACCTGGATGTCAAGGTCCGAATCTCAACTGTTATCCCTTGAAATGGAAAACCACTCCAGAGATTTATCAAAGTCAAGGTGTCACTTGGCAAGTCTATCAAGATATCGACAATTTCGATGACAACCCTCTTGCCTGGTTCCAACAATATCAACTTGCTCCGAATAATTCTCAACTAGCCATCCATGGTATGACATTTCTTGGACTTGATACCTTCTATGCGCAAGCTGCATCTGGTACTCTCCCAGAAATATCGTACATAGTTGGTCCGGCAGAACTCAGTGAACATCCGCCATATCAACCAAAAGACGGTGCCTGGTTACAGAGAGCTGTTGCGGAAGCTGTTATCAACTCTCCAAAGTATAAGAACACTGTGTTGATGATCAGCTGGGATGGTAAGATACCCTTTGCTGACTGCGAGCATAAACTAATTCGGTTTAGAAACTGGTGGTTTCGGTGACCATGTCGTACCTTATCATTCTCCCACAAATACTCCAGGAGAATGGATTGAAGATCCATATGGTGTCCTTGGTGATGTCTACACTGGTCCTGGATTCAGACTGCCGTTCTACATCATCTCTCCATGGACGCGGGGTGGCAATGTGTTTGTCGAAAACGCTGATCATATCAGTCAGATCAAGTTCATTGAGCAGTGGCAATTTGCCAAAGGAAAGAACGTCACGACGGATCAGATCCCAGCTTGGCGACGTACTCATATGAGCGACCTGGTGAACGCTTTCGATTTCGATAACCCAGATTATAGCTTACCGTCTATTCCATCCATTGCATCTCCATCTGTCGATGCTTCAACTGGAGTATGGAATGGATATGCCGTCTGCGAGGCTCTTTACCCGACTCAACGTCCACCAGTCCCATATGGACAACAAACTCAAAACATTGCATCATACTCAGAGCAAGGCTTCAAGGTTGTTCGCGGTAACCTTACCGAAGGTCGATATCTCGTGTTCGAGATGAATGGCTATGCTCTGACAAATTCCCGAGATAGTCTCTCGAGCTCGAAGGCTACTCCTCAGCATAATACCAAATCTCAGCGTTGGGTTGGACAACAGATTACTGCCGGTAGCCCTCAATTTACATTCAGCAGCGCAGTGGACAGAAAATACATAGGTTCGGATGGCCAGCTGGTGACTAGTAGTAATTCCGCCATTGTTGTGTCGGTTACAGACCTTGGAAATGGCAAAGGTCTGGCGATTTCTAGCAGCGCTGGTTATTTAACCATCGATAAGACTGGAAAGATCAGTTGGGGTAAAAGTGCGGTCGGTTTCTCGACATATAGTGTAACTTATGATAATTAGAGCAGACGCATATAATTCAGACCGGCCAAATTGGGTATGGTAGTGACCAATATTGTCCACAATGGTGAAAGCGTTAAGCGATAGAACTTACGTCGCCTTGTTGGACCACACCACTGCGGACTAAAGACTGGGTGTCTTAACCTGAAATGGTTTAGAAACGATATAAAAGAAAGGTGATAGAAGATATGAAATATTATCACACGTGAATGGCTGAGAAATCTCTATTGATCTCGCTATATTCATGATTTCAGGCCGTAAATTTCGTAAATGTCGTAAAACAACTCAATACACTGGTCTTTGACCCCATGAGCCGTCGCGCTTGGGATAAGCCACCGCGTAGCTGTCAGCTCTAGGTCTTTGAGACATTTCCTCAAGAGGCCGACCGATACTGCTTTGCTTTGTGGGATAAGCTGGTGGGCCGGTCGAGGTCCTCATCCCTTGTCGAAACGATGATACGGCGGTCGTATTCCGACTTGTTCCTCTAGATAGAGCTTCCGAAGGATCTATGTGTTCGCGCTTCATGCCATAAATAATTCTTGAAGTCCAGTAGGTCGATGCGCTTGTCCAAAGGAAGTTGACAAAGGCGGCCAAACCTATTGCTAGGTAAAATATGGCAATCTAATAGCGAAGTGAGAATGCTTTCAAGTAATGCATACAAAAAGAGAGCTCTTACTCTTATTTCATCTCTTGTCGGATCTCCAGCAATCAAAGGTGCGCACACATGCAATGTCAGACCTATAAGAAGCGATCCCCACGCCCACGACATCATCATGAGAGGGCATTGCCAGACGTAGATGATATTCCGTGCCGACCAGCCTTTCTTTCCTAGTGCTTCAGGTCCTCTGAAGAAAGATGATGCATATCCCTCTACGTCATCGAGATCAGTTTTGTACCGCAGAATGATTTGTGCTGTGCTGTAGACTTCCTCCAATGAGAGCTTGTCGGTCGGTGGAAACGCATTTATCAAAGTTGTCTGCTGAGAAGCAGTAATAACGGCCCAAACACTCAACGACAAGCACGTATAGAAGAGGCATTGTGCCAACCAATACGTTGTCGGAACATTGTTCCAAGAAAAAATCCCGATGACCGCACCAGCTGAAAGTGCTCCCTGCCATGCAGCTAGAGTCAGTGTTTCAGTTTAACGAGCTTTAATTTGGAAGCACCCACAGCTGCTTTGACGAAATCAAGTTCTTGAGTTTTGATTGCCCTCCAATTGTCGACGTTCTTTCTCAGCTCTGCCTCGTTTGCACTTTCAGCTAACCTCCGAGCTGGTTCAAGAGTATGATGGCGAAGAGCCCGGTGATATGGCCATGAAATGGGCAAAAATAGATGTTCGATACCATATTCTCGCATATTGCCATTATTTTTGATGTTCCAAGCTCTTCAATGTTGCAATTGAGTTGCAGAACATGATGACGGAGATGCTGATACTGAGTGAATACACATCATTCCGCCACCCGACTATCGTAAAGGTGGCTGGGCCGCCATTTTCGACGCACCTCCTAGCATTTCTCCCAACAAATCTTTCTACACCTATTCGAGTTTAAGTCTAGTTTCATCTTGATGGTAAAGATGGCTTTTACCAAAATTTGATGTCTTCGTTCAAGAGCCAGTAATTGAGGTTAGCTAATGGTGACCATTCGTACCACACATCTGTACGACGTTTCGACGGTTACGTTCCTTACCAGTTCCTCAATTCAAGCCAATTAATGTCAAGACGCCAAGATCAATGCATACGCTGATCTCAGCATGTAGAAGGTAGCACTAGAAGAAAGAACAGCAGGAAGGCTGATAACGGTTACGCAACATTGAAAGGCTGCCGCGAAGGAGATCGAATAGCCAAAGTCAACATACGACGAAGCTACCTAAGCTTGGAGATGAAATGCTCTGATAGTCTATCAATCTTCCATACGAAAATCCCACTTGGAATGTAGGCAGTAACTACACGCACACTTTGGCATCTATCTACCCTACTACTTACGATATAATGTCAATTGGGAAGTTGGTATGGATTACAATACCCATCAAAGACTCTGGAACACCCGGAGAAATATCCTCGCATTTAACTATGAACCTTTGAGCCTTCCTTGAGCATTCAACTTGCTCCATTGTGTATGCGTTGAGACCCAACTAATCCGCAAGAAATTCATAAGGCGAGAAATACACCTTTCAAGCTAGCGGTGGGTGGAGAACTTGGACTATCAGGTGAACCCAAACCAACTAGATGTGCTAATAAATGAATTTACTGGCGATCAATGCAGAAAGGGCTTCGCTCCATTCGGAAATGCGTCATGCGGAGGGTGGAGGCCCTGACGATGGCGCTTTCGTATTGATACTCCGGACTTTAGAATGTGACCCCAAAAATCCTACCGCGCCCTCATTTCCTTCTCTCTTCTTTATCTCTACGCAGTTGCCCAGGCTTGGTTTATGCTCTTTTCTTCTGCTCCAAGTCTTCTCTTGCCCTCTTCTCGATATTTTCTGTATATTTCTTCTTCAGCTGCAATATTCCTATCGATCCTCCATAGGTCTACGTAACTTACCTATATGGAATCGGCCGGAACAGATCCGTACAACACGCACATACCTTCAGTCGCTCTTTCTGATCTGAACGATTCAAACTCTATTCATTCATGGACGATTGTGTCTCCATCTTCTACTCACGCGCAGAATGCTGTACCTCCGTCGAACCTTATTGACCTCCTCTCCAATTCCCTAATCCTACGTCAAACCGCACCATATCTCTCAGCTTCATCCATTTGCGCTCTTGCTGCAACATGCAAGGATTTCCATACCCAAGTCTACAAGAGTCCAGACATGTTCCGCTATCTCGACCTCTCCACCGTAAAACGAGCCATGATTGACGATTTGGGACCTATCGACTCCGGCGGATTCAACTGGAGATCAGAGAGAATGGACGAAGCTCTTACTGAGGACGAATTTTACTCTGGACCTCTACGTGGCATATTCTCTGGACTAGGTCGCAATCAAGTCCTACGAAATATCTCCACTTTAATCTTGGACGGCCTCTCAGTACCCGCCGACGTCGTCCGTGAAATCATCGCAGAGGATAAATACAATGTGCGGATACTATCCATACGGGAAGCAAAACACCTGAACGAGCGAAAGCTTTGTCAAGTCTTGAATTATGCTGTCCGACCATCACGACCAGAAGGAACACCTAGGCTAAAAGGACTCTATGTTTTTGGACCGATGGAGCCAACATTGGCTGAGAGGACGCGAGAAGATACAAATGGCAGAAAGAGGAGTCCAACAAGATACCCTGACTCCGATCCAAATGGCGTGATGGATGCAGTTGGCGCGCAACTGAGCGCTGAGTGGAATCGTAAGTCTCAGCAAGCTATGCAATCTCAACTCGCGCAGACACACGATCGATGGTGGAGACCAACAGGTCGCATGTTTCGGAAAACACCAGTATCTGAATGGGCAGGGACGTTGAAGGCTTGTGAAGGCATAATCGCATTCGATGCCGTGCTTTGTCGTGGCCCAAGGCATGATCCACCACCTAAAATGCATTCAAGCAGTGAGGAGGAACCACGACTCAACTACTTGGAGCCAGCCGTAGCGACTATTGCGCTTGGTTCGGCCAGATGCGTCAAATGTGGATCCTGTCCAGAAGGTTGGACAACATTCGAATATTCACCATCTCATCACCTCCCTTTACTCGCACCTCCTCCACTTCATAGTTCGACCGTCAAAGCCGCGCAGAAACCACTATTTTCTGGCAATGATGATGAAGCGCTAGGTATGATTTTGCGGTGTGCAGATTGTTTAAGAGGAAGATGGTGTGAACGCTGCCAGTGGAAGTGGTGGTGTGAAAATTGTTACGCGCCATCAACACGCACACAACTTCAGCAACAGGAGTATGTACAACAAGCATTAGGAATGACGGGCGAGAGCTGGGCTCAGGAAAGACCTCAAGAACGAGAGATCAAGGTACATATGGGCCTTTGTGTTGACACTTGCTTGGTTGGGGAGTTGATGTCGAGACCTTGAGAAGATGGCATACGCGAATGAACACATTCGGACAGGACGATGCCAGCCAGCAAGACGAGACACGAAGAACCTATCGAAATGAAGAGCATGACTAACCGGTTATGAAAGCAGATGGGTTCTAAGCTGGATTGTTTCGGCTGTGGCGAGACGGTAATGGCTTTTGCATACTCTTTGCAATAACTTCATTATAGACTGACAGTCCCAGTGCGCTTCGTGCAAAGATCTTTTTATTCGCACCTGTAGAACATGCAACAATGAATACTGCGTCGTAGACAACGATGGTTCAGACGCACATAGAGTGAGTCGCCATTGAACTTTACCAGATGTTCTTCGAAATCGATAGGACTTACTATTGTCAGTGCGATTGGTGCAACTATAGCGGAAGACGAACACGAGAGCTGTACTAATTTGCCTGTCTACAATCCAGTTTCGCGACTTTTCAACAAAAGGCATTGGCGGTGTACGACTGTCATGTTCCTTTCGCATGAACATAACAACATCAAGCGGTCATCATTGGTCTAGTTCTCGGCATATCAGCACCTATAACTCACAGCGATTATAGGTGGTCTGGTACTCATCACAGGAAGACAATGGTCAACTTCTTTTCGGCGTTCGAGGTTATAAAGATACCCAACTCTCATAGCATAGCAGGTTTCCAATGAACATGTCATTCCACTTGTGCAACTGACAGTATGATTTGGTCCTGCCTAACTACCAGAGTCATGGAATAACGAGTCTGGTACGTGGTGTTCAAATGATTATGGTAAGCATTATGGCGAAACTACCCATGCTGCTGATACTGCTTATCCGGACCGAAACCGGCACTATTCGCAGTTCGTGATGGAATTAATGGATAGGTCTCCCATTGTTAGATGACGCTTTGGCAATAACGATTTGAATAGTAATGCCAAACCATAGCTCGGATGTGAATTTGTCTGCTGATGTCGGAACTACTACTAGGTATCCACATACGGATCTTCGAGGAATAGAGCACCAAAGAAATGAAAATAATACGGAACCCAGAAGTTTCGGCTTGCCTCAAAACCAGAAAACAGCCAAAAGATCAGGCATGCTAGTCCAACTCTTATCCATCCCATCTGTTGGTTAGGTTTGCGGATGCTTGCTTGGGTTAAGCCTTTCTTAGCCGCTGATCCGCCCGCCATCCCCGCATAACGCGAGGCAATTCGCAATGCTAATAAATCCCGCGGTTTGTGTTACTCAAATATTGCACCTATTTGCCTCACCTGACGTCTCTCCATTCTTCATCACCTCAATTGCTTTTTCACAGTCATGGTGGGGAAGCGAAAGAAGTTTGCTTCGTTCGCACGCTCGGGTAGAGCAGCCGTTATATCTCCCTTCCGTCGTGCCAACAACGCAATTGGAGATCCAAAACCTTCCGACTATCCCGAACACTCACTCCTTGGACTTCCAGGCGAGCTTCGAAACATCCTTTACGAATACATATTCCACCCTGAAGATACCGAAGACTACCTAAACGAGCTCCAAACCAACCCTTACGTAATCAGCTCTCGATCATCACATGGTGGTAACGGCATCACCTTCTTGCGTACATGTCGTCTCATATACCACGAATGCCGAACTCTCGCATACAGTCGATTGGTTGCAAACCTGAGTCCCTTCAGTCAACAAAATCCTTATGCATTCGACGTGCAGAAAGCCATCGAGGCTAGAGGCCTGAAGATTCGTCCTCCTGTCGAACTCATTAGGCGCATCACTGTTCAACAATTTCTCTTCTTTGGTATCTACCCTTGGTGGAGGCTGGAAAAGAGTGGAATTGAGCCCGAAGAGCTCATCATACAAATTTGTCTGTGCAACAAAGTGGAGCAATTATACAGCCAGCCGCGGAAGTGCAGAGAAGTCTGCGATACAATTGAGCAGGCAGCAAAAGATATAAAGAGTCTAAAGCGGATTGTGGTGTACTATTGCGGTCTGGAATGGCCTCTGTGGCTCTGTCAGGAGCGTGATGTTCATTTTCCATCCATTGTGGCATCATGTGAATCACAGCAGGGAACCAAAATCGAAACAATTCCAGAGGACGAAGAAGAGTCAGAAGAAGACGACGACGAAGATGATCTCCCTGTGCGCATCAACTCCATAAGCATAGCGAGCTCTCATAGCTCCAATCTTGAGCACGATGAAGAGAGTCAGCCATCTCGCTATAGGATAGTCGGAGATTGGTACAAAAGCCACTGTCCCAACAAGAACGTCATTGTCGATTTCATCGATAGCATGACACTCTGTGGAAAGGAATGCGTTCGAGACCGGACACAGCCGTTTAACCCATCTAATGCGCCACCCTCTATCCAATCTTTGAGATCGACAAGGTCAGCATCATATCAACGTCTCTAGAAGTCAAGACTAACGAGAATTAGATCACGAAGTAACGTCATGCCGGAGTTTCAGATGCTGAGACCGCTGTACACACATCATGATCCCGAAGCGAGAAGACGATCGACTACTAATTCCACGTCCTCGCCGTCTCTTGCCTCACCTAGGCGAACACCACGTATATTCAATATCATGAGTAACTCTACATTGGCTAGAGCACCGACATTCACCCCCACCTAAGAATTCCAGTTTGTTTTCTGAAGAGAAAAGCGGCATATGAGCTATGAATGCAGAAGCATGGTTAAGAATAGTCGACCACGGGTGCAAAGCCATGCTTTCGGGACGAATATGAAGCAGAGAGTCAGTCTGATTGACCAAAATCCCGGATCTACAACGATTCTAGTCCGATCATGGATACATTCACGTTTTCATATGCCTCGAAGCAAGGACTTCCAATTACTGTCAGAGTTACCACGAGCTGAAAGAGCTAAGGCATTCCACCTTTTGCAAAGCCACTACCTATCAAAGATTAGGTCCTTTCTTCACTGCCTCAGCAACCTTGATATTTGTGCGCGGATAATGAATGCGCACTTCAGCTCCTCCAGTAGTCTTAGTCTGTACAGTCACGCTATTCACTGTTAATCCGACTAGTTTTCCTGAATCGCGGTGCACAAATCCACTCGCCATGTCAGTTGGAAATATATCTGTCTCTTGACCCTTCTTCAGTCCAGTCGGATCTTTCTCATCGATTTCCAGATGTTCTAACTCATAGTAGCCTGAGTTCTCAATCATCTTAACAGCTTCATCGTCGGTCAAAACTTTGAGGTTGCCATTTCTCTTCCGAGCATCTTCCACTGCTTTGCCGATTCTCTCAATCCACTTAAAAGTACGGGGATAGTTTTTCTCATTCAGTAAATCAGGATACACATCCCTCATCCCCATCAACTTACTTGGCCTCAGCATCCAGTCAAACGCCCATCCGATGTGTACATCGGCAAGGCTCGGCTCTTTTCCACCAGCAATCCATTCCCTTCCGTCGGCAAGCAAGCAATCTTCAACGATCTGAAGATGCAATCTTGTGTGTGCTAACGCATCTGGCAAACCTGCCTGCATACCTTCCTTGGTGAATCTCCTACCGGTCATTTCTTCGCGATCATCGACCCATTTGGGGTCCTGGACTAGTAGTGCATCTCCCGGAATCATCGATGCTGTCCTCCAAAACACACCACCGTCAAATGCCCAGTTCTCCATCAAACGTTCCACGCCTTTTTGGTACGACTGTGTCTTAGGATCTGCTCCCAAGCGAGGCGATTCCGTCCACAACGTTTCTAGCATCTGGATCTGCTCGCGAGAGTCGCAATAGATGTCTCTACCGATTGCTAGAACTGGAATGCGTCTGTACTGCACGTTGAGACGCGAGAGAACTGGTCGAGGCATCTTGTTGTCAACCGTACAGTGTACATACGGAATTTCGCGAAGTGTAAGATACCAATCCATTCTTCTCCCTACCACAGATTGCGGATAGGTAAATAGGACAATGGGTAGACTAGAAGAGCCGTCTTTAACGTTTGCCATGTTGGTGGATTCTCAAACTGGTGCTAAGATTTGACCATGACGTGAATTTGCAATCGAATTGATCTGTCCGAAGTAGCAATAACGTTTAATGAATCAAAGAAAAAGATTGTACCACCCATCATCTAGACCATTGTTCAATGTAATAGCCGTAATTCAGCCCTCGGGTGAAGTTCAACCCCGCATCCTTTCGCTTCATCTTTCTCAACTCCACTTGATGTTGTTACATCGTTGTTCAAATTCAAGATAAGCCTCCCTAAAAGAGTGTGTATCCTTCGAATTGTTTCTTTCACGTCAATGATATGCAATGATGGCCAGAGACTCATTCGTCTCATGGGTCCAGCAGCTTTAAATTCATCACATCAATTTCGTATCGTTCAGCTGGATGACTTCAAGCATAACTTCGGGAAAAGCATTATACCTACCTAAAGAATGGAGTTATGGATTTACGTTCCGTCATGGATAACACATTGATAATTCAGATTCTATAGTTTGATGCAGGCGGCTATGGACATACTTCTAGCCAGCAAAGACATCGTCACTGGTTCGTCCTTTGATGTAACGCTCTCATCCCTCATATAATCCTCCCTTGCATCTCATCTTCCTCGCCCTATTTCTTGCTAGTCTTCTCCTCGGCATGTTTCTTCAACGGATGCTCTGGATTGCTCTCCAAATCGCCCAACTGGTTGTTCGAAGCTTCCTTAGCATAGTCCTTGCTCGGTGCGGCGCCCTGGTCATTTGGATTCAAAGCAGGAGGCTCTTGTTGCTGACGACCTTGCTGGCGTTCTGGATCAGGAGACTGGCGACCTTGATTTGGTGCGGACATGGCTGTTGATTTTGGAGGAACCTGAGACAATTATTAGCCGCGTATTCGATAGGCAGTCTATCGCACCCTTATGTCATACTCTAATAGGTGATTCGGTAGATATTCAAGTTCGTAAGCGTTTTTCCTTCAGTGAATTTAACAAGATGAGATAGTAGATATATAATCATGGGCGGAATTGCCTCCTTTGTGGGTGAACTCGCACCCGACGTCATCAGTAGGTCAGTTGCATCCATACGCGACATCGAAGATCTTCGAAAGTCGACCAGGTGATGACGAATAATTTGCATTGAAGTTTCCTATTACAATTTTGCTGCTTAAGAATTCACATCGTTCAATCATTGTTGTAGGCTCAATTCCGGAGGTCAACACAATACATGAGCGAAACTTTTGTTACAAGGCTGAAAGTTATTATGTGAGGTCAATGAACAGCCAAGATTAAGCATTCCCTAGAACACGATTAAGCATTTACTAGAAGAACTCAAGCTCGTTCGATGATGGCCTCATAGTCGTGCTCTCAAAACTCTTGAAGAGAATTTAGCTATAGGCTTCAGTCATCTCCCATCGGATCCCATCAATCTCCGTCCATCTACTCGAGCAAGTGTTTTCGCGCTCCAACATGATACGAAATCGTGATTCTTCGTGTAGAGAGCTATTTCCAACTTCAGCAACACACTTCCAAAGTTTCTGCTCAAAGTCGGCTTCCCATCGCTCTACTTTAACCCAACCCTTGCCGGCCAATATGCCTTGGGCATATTGACCAATGCGGATAAATATTGATTTGACACAGCCGTGTTCGGAGTCATCTAGTTCACAACACCAGCAAACACACTTGTGATGCATCCACGGTGGGTTTGTGATCTCAATGTCTCTCCAAAGCTCCTCGTACTCCTCCCAGCCTAATGTCGCCGGATTTAGCATTCCACCTCGTTCCAGCTCCTCATCTTCGACATCTGTGGGAAACATGATTCCTTGATCTAGAGTATCAGCCGCGTTGCGTACGATGACCCGAGAGTCGATGACATGGGACCAAGAGCAGCTCCTAGCCATTCCTCTATGTTGGTCGGCCTGAGTTGGTTCCTTCGTCTCTTTTACCGAGCCTAAATTCTTGTCTCTTCTTTCTCTTGCAGCAATAGCATTCAATAGACCTTCATCAACTGTTAACCTCATCCGCTCCATCTCCTTGCGTACTTCGTTCCATGACAAGTTTCTTGCAGTCGAGACACCGGTAAAAGCCCAATCCAGACACTCTATTCCTCCCACAGCCTTAAAATATCCATAAATGCCTGTATCTTCAACTTGGTGACGTTCAAATGCTCTTTTCAATATCCTTATATCGATGAAATTTCCACTCGGTAGGGTCAGCACCAATGTCGACGTCGGCTCTTGTGGTTTGTCTTCGGATGCAAATTTGATGTGTACGCGCTCTGATATCGAACCCATGGATGAAATCATGTAATATTTCGATATCTAAGCCGTGTCGTTGTTATATATCCCTTTCGCTGAGTTCCAACTTACCCCGGCCCCTCTTTCAACTGCGTATCTTTCTCCTCAAGAGTGATACCTATCAAAATGGCAATAGAGACTAGATTGCTCAATTGTGACGAGCAATTTGGCTCTTGAATCCGTTTTTTTCTGCAAGTGAGGAAGTTTAGGGATTAGGAGACTCGTGAATGGTGTTGATGCGTGTAGAGATTGACTTCCAAAAAGCGCATTGGTCAGGTTCTCCTCCCAATACGCTTAACGGACGAAAGTTCCTATGATTCTACTAACATAAAAAACAACCAGTTACCTACGTGAAAGCGGGTTTTGCAATAACGAAATTATAGGAGCAGCGCCCAACATTGAATGAATGGAGAATCACCTTAGTAAACTGCCTTTTTATGGCCCACCATCACGTTGATGAACTCACAGTTCTTTGTGATAGAGAACGAACGTGGTCTTAACTTTAGAGCTTTTCACTCTTCAAATTGATTTCTCATAATACGTAGGTGATCCTATGCTTCTACCGGAGCCCAATTCTTCAGCCATTCTCGGGTATTCTGCAAATCACTTCCTTCTGCTTCAAGTGCAGCAATGCACCACTCAAACGCGTACTTGTGACCTTTCAAATCCTTCTCTGCGGCTAGCAACTCCGCCAGACCTCTCCTCTTCTGGCTTCCTTCATCTGTGCAAAAATGAAGTGGCATTCCCAACCCAGCGTCCAAGGACGCATCAACAAACGGCTTCACCATCGGCAAGGCGTCCTTGGTGCTGACGGTTCCTTCAATGCCCAAGTTCTTGCGTCCTGTCTTGCAGTACTCGTTCTTGCACCAGCTCTTGCCGCAGCCGGAAATGAGTTGCATGAGATATCGCCTCTCCACTCTCCGCTTCAGAGCTTTCCCATCAGGGTCGTGCATAGCCACGTACAACGGACCGTAGCAGACACTACACAAGCCGACGTCGTTGCCCGGTCCGTTGCCCATGCGGGTCCCAGCGCGAGTGTCGCCGTTTTTGTTAGTGCCGTCGAGCGTTCGGCCGCAGAGTATGTTCCTGCAAGGCCTTGGCGTCGGTCGACTCGCCTTTTCCATCTCGTGGTTAAGAAGATGTGTCTGCATGTCACGTAGTCGCACAATCTTGTTACACATGTGGCACTCCGTTGTTCTCGCTCCATCCGCGAGTTCGTGAGGAGTCAGACCAGATAGAATGGCTTGTGGATCTGGCTTGTCAGGATCGCCCTCCTGAGGTACCTCGAGGTGGCAGAATTGACAAAGAATGAGCTTTGCTGGGCATACCGTGGTTCTATGCGATGCGAGAAGTGGCATAGATGGAAACTTTCTATCGCATCCGGGACAGGTATGCTCGGTATGATACTGATCGTCATGCTTTTGGTGGTTTAACGCAGAGTTGCCATAGAATGTATCGTGAGGACAGTGCCAGTGGTTTGCCCATTCATCCGAACGCTTCTGGAAAACCTGGCCACAGCCGTGAGGGCAGAGAATGTTGTTGCGTAAACAGAAATTCTCGTGCAGCACAAGAGTGCGTGATGGTACCCATTGGTGACAGTTCTTGCAGCGCACATCGCCAGGATTCGGTGGTGTTTCCGAGTCATGACCCAATGAATCTTCACCGTTTGATACGGATGAATCAAAAGGTGACACGCGAATAGAATATTGCTTAGGCACTTGCTGAGGAGTTTCGTCGGCGTTTTGCGGCGCATATGCATAAACGGACACCCACAAGGCATCAGCTTCTCCCAGCTCAACGTTCTTTGACTGCATTCGTATCCGCTTCTTCGATCTGCCGGCGGTATCTGCAAAGACATATTCATCTGCTCTTGGTCTCGTTCGTTGCCTAGGTGAAAATGGGCTGACAAACAGATCGAGTTCATCATCGTTGGCATTTAGTTCAATCTCAACGCCTTGTGATCGATCCCATGATGGAACTTCGTAGTCAACATAGTCTCCTGGGTTGACTTGATCCTGCTGTTCTTTATACAAGCTTAATTTCCCACCCACAGAGCTTCCTTGCTGCGTGCCTGGTGCTCGTTGTCCCTTCGCCGCGATTTTCTTCAAAGTTTCGCGTGCCTGTTCCTCGTTCAAAGCTTCAATATCGACCTCCAGGTCGGTGTCAACAATACATACGCCGTCACCTTCCGGTTTGAAACCATCTACCAGAAATCTGAACTCCTCTTTCCGCCCACCAACGAAATGAGTACCTGGTACGACAAGTATCTCGCCATTGGTCAAAGTTGTGTAATTTGCTCGCAGGTGTTGTTCGAGAAGCGCTTTCCAATCTTCCGGATCATAACCAGCCTCTAAAGGACGTAGCTTTACGAAGGTGCCTTTCGGTAACTGCTTTGAGTGTACTGTGACTGTACTTGGGTGTGATTCCTCCAAACCTAGCTCTTCGATTCCGTTTGTCATTTGTGTGTCGCTATCACCCTCTCTCCCATGTTGTATGCCTTCATCCTCTTTGATACCTAGTGCGTCCCGCAATGACTTGCTGAGGACTATTTCTCCTTCCTCCGCTGAGAACTCCCTTATACCAGCATAAATGACATTTCCATTTTGCGGATTGACCAAGCGAAATGTCAGCGGATGTGGGAGCTGTTGTTGCCTCTCTTCAAGTTGCGCTCTGGCAGCTCGTTCTGCGGCGAAGGTATAAGGATTGAAGGGATCGAATGTGGAGGTGAGAGGTCGAGAGGTCTCCGGCTGAGACACCACCGTTGGTGCGGCGGCGAGGAGTTGCTCGAGTGCAGAAGGAGGAAGTAGGAGCTTATCTCCAGGAAGCTGCGGCGTTCTCGACTTGGGAGCCACCGAATATGAGGACGACCATTGCAATGTCTGTGAAGCTTCCGTCATGTCGGTTAAAAACGAATCGCGATCTATTGGGGTATCATATGTATAAATGTGAAAGAAACATGGTGAAAGTAAAAGGATATGTATCGACGCAGATTTGAATGGCGGGAAGGCAGAAGTTGTGGGTGCTTGTTAATCAAATATGGATGTTGACTTTCCTTCTCGAAGGTCACCGAAGCTCGCGTGGGTGGCGTCGAATTGGCGTCCTTCAGCCTTACTGCCTAAGGTAAATGCCGTCAATCAATCATTGGCGATCTGTTCTTAACGTGCCCAAATTCTCAATTGAAGCTTGCCATAGGTGCAGTTTGCATTCATATTTCGACACTTGTCACTCTTTCTGCTTCTCTTCTTACGTTCATTTTACTTTATATCTGTTTAGTCCAAAATGGCGAAGGACAAATACTCCGTCCTTCTTCCTACGTTCAATGAGCGCAAGAACCTACCCATCATCGTCTGGCTTCTGCAAAAGACTTTCGCCGAAAAGTATGCTCCTAGTTCAGTTAACACGACTAGATTTCACATGCTAATCAATCACACAGCAAAATGGACTGGGAGATCGTAATTGTCGACGATGGTAGCCCCGACGGCACCCAAGAGGTCGCCAAACAACTCATCAAAGCTTACGGCCCTCGAATCATCCTCAAGACTCGCACTGGAAAGCTTGGTTTGGGCACAGCATACGTCCACGGGCTTCAGTTCGCAACAGGCAACTTCGTTATCATCATGGACGCCGATTTCTCCCATCATCCTAAGTTCATTCCCATCATGGCCGACATTCAGCGCAAAGGCAACTATGACATCGTAACGGGCACACGCTATGCTGGCAATGGCGGCGTATACGGCTGGGATTTGAAGAGAAAGTTCGTGTCGAGAGGTGCCAACCTTTTCGCAGATACTTTGCTTCGGCCTGGCGTAAGCGACTTGACAGGCAGCTTCAGACTTTACAAGAAACCAGTGTTGGAGAAAGTCATCAAAAGCACGGAAAGCAAAGGTTACACTTTTCAGATGGAAATGATGGTTCGCGCAAAGGCAATGGGCTTCACCGTCGCAGAATGCCCCATCAGCTTCGTGGATCGTGTGTATGGAGAGTCGAAACTTGGAGGTGATGAAATTGTGGAGTATGCCAAAGGAGTGATTAATCTGTTTTTGAAAGCGTGAGAATACTATTTGCTTCGCATTTTAATCACTGGTTCATGCATATTGCATGGCGTAATGGAAAGGAGAGCGCAGCTATGGATAAGTGTGTAGAATCCTTGACAGGAACCTCCATCAATTTCATCTTTACGACAGTTCGAGTGGATGTGAATGATAAGGTACTAATGTCTCAGCCGTGATGTTCAGGCTTCCTTTGCCTTTTCAGTTTGCTGTTGGTGGTCAAAGCAAAAGTCCTCGCTGCGAGTAAGGTGATAATTGCAAATCGTCGTTACATAGTGCTCAACCAGAATCATATCCAGACAGTTGAGAAACATCGTCTCTCTTACTTCGGCGATTTCTCGCATCTTCCGGTGGCCGTCCATTCGCCCTACTACTTCTCCGGCTTCTCCTATCTTCTTCTGCTGCTGGTACTCCAAGGGTGCTTCTGCGTCTAGCACCTCTGTCATCTCTTGGCTCCGGAGGAGATCCATCGATATGACTACGTCTCCGCAGTCTCCGCTCTTCCTTGCCTTCCTGTCGCTCTTGGTGCATTCGTCGTTGACCGCGCCCTTCTTTCTCCGTTTTGCCTCGTCCACCCTTCGTGGGCGGAGGATGCAAGACATACTCCTCAGTCCGCCGATCTAATCCCAGCAGCGCAAGTTCCTGTGCCCATAATGGCGCCTCGGGTAGCCTCATTGTTGACGCATCTTTGTCTTCAAATAGCGCCTCCCAATAAATATTAGGTTTTGGTCTCGTATCAGCCATACCGGGTCCAGGTGGTCCCGGAGGCGGAGGTGGACCGGGAGGGTACTCAATGACTAACCTCCAGTCATCCATCGCCGGTGGATCATAGTCACCATTGTCTTCCTTGCCCGGTCCTCTCAATTGTATTCTCGCCCGAACAGATGCATGAACGTACTCGCACGTATCTCTTAATGGGCGGTCGATTTCTCGACCTGTGTCTGGATCGATTGCAAAGTACTGTCCCGGAGTCCTCGTCGTACCTCCACCTAGTGCATAAACACCTGTTGTACTGTTGTACAACTTGCCGAAGCTCCATGGTCGCTTCCGCAAACCGTGCGATTTATAGTATAAATTATTTTCTTCCACCTGTTGGAGAATGTAGTCGTTGTACATGTCCAAGAATGGGCTCAGCTGCGCCATCATCCACGCAAGCGTCAAATTTGAAAGAGCTTGATCGTCATATCAGTAGGGATGTTAGCCTAAATTCAGAAATAGGATATTATCAGGGAAAAGAAAGGCAGGTATGGTCTAACAACGCGCGGTTCTCATGCCTCAACATCGTAAAGATTCAAGTTGAACCACCATTTAAGGTGGTTTGTTAGAATCTACGTAGCCGATGAAAGAAATAAGAGCTGCTGCGCATTGAAGACCTGTACCTCTACCGTACTTACCCGCCACCAACGTTTCCATGCACTCCTGGAAACCAGACCTGTCTCAGCGTGGTCGTATTACCTCTCGGCTTCTCCCAAACAGCCGGTGAAAAGGCAGTTCTTCGTTCATCGAGGCCGAGTGCTTGAAAAGCATTCTCGATCCTAGGTCCTAGTTTAGTATCATAGAATCCCATTTCTTTGCTTTGCGCTGTCTGAATTCCCATTTTGATGAGTGGATCGATCCGTGGCAAGCCCAGAGATCCGACGGTATCCCATACACCTATTGCTTTGATCCTGACGTTGATATCGGTCATTCCTCTCCTGACTAACTCATCTACATAGCGCGGATTGCTGGCAGACGGCTTGTTTGGAAAAGGAACATCTGGGTTTTTGGGTCGATAGTTGCGGTCTCTCATGTGCTGAACGTCCTGGAACACCTCCGGCAGGGTAGATAGCGCTTTTTTCGTCAGGAGACCTACTTGTCCGATCAAACCTCCCACCGCACGCGCGGTGTACGCTCCTCTCGAGAATCCAATGAGAAATATTTCATCACCAGGCGCGTAGTTAGTGGAGAGAAAGCTGTACGCCTCGCGCACGTTCTCGGCCAGACCTTCACCTGTCGCTCCCATGACTACGCGGTCAAAGACACCGCCTTGAGCACCGACGCCAAAGTGATAGTAAACAACTTGCGAAATGCCGTCACTAGAGACCGGTTTGATAGCTCTCGAAAGACGCGTGACATTCGACGGGATTGCGAGCTCGCCGTTCTGCAGACCATTGTCTGAATTGAGCCAGGTACCTGTTTTTAATACATATTAGATCTCTCTTTTCAGTGACAGAGGTAATGGAATAATGAAAGTTTTTGATAAGACCGAATAACATACCGTCCGCGCAAACAATCAACCTCTTTATCCTCCCATTAGACGGCATGCCACCGTCGCCAGGACCTCTGCTCCTACTTCGGGCACTTCTTCCGCCAGGACTCACACCTCCCATTCTACTCCTCGGCGCTGGTGGAATGTATAAGACGCGGCCATCCTCTTCGCGGTGCCTTGCGCCCTGTGAGGGCCGAAACATTCCCGCAGCTTCCCTTCTGCACTACAGCGTGACGTGTGCAACACCTCAGTTGGATTTCGGCTCGCCGTTTGTAGTGATGCGATGGTTGTGGTTTGTTGTGAGGAACGGAATGCTGTTGTGAAACAGCTGTCAGGCTGGGGTCAGCAGCTGTGGTAGTGTGCTGAGCATAAAAGGCGCGAAGCGGAACTCTCGATGTCAGCAGCTGCAACAGGCGATTACGGGGCAAAAAAGGTCCGAATCTGCGTTCGCGAGATAACAGAGCAGAGAAAAAATCGTGAACGAGAAGATATTATATCATCCTCAGCCGCAAGTCATCTTTGGTAGGGCCGGTGAAGCTGGGATTCAGAGTCAGCTGATTCGCTTGCGATGCATTTATCGCTGGCGCTGATTGGCAAGACTGAAGTATATCTGTTCTGAGAAATACCTTATCCATGGGGAATTGTGAATTGCATGAGGCGAATGGCATGGTATCGGAAGTGACATGGGATATGTCCAAACTGAGCGGAACCATGACAGCAGCCGTGTAAATCATCAGCCCGCACCTCATTTCTACAATGAGATAATACGGCAGATTTGGACGCGAAACGTACTCCAAATAGCATCGTTTAAAAGGCTTGAGACATCGAAAACAGGAGTGAAGACTTTTCGAAGTATTTCATTTGTTGCTTTTGTAGCTCTGAGCTGGGAAATAACGTCTACTATGCCCTAAGTCCAAGAGACGCCTGATCTGAAAGAAGCTCCCCGTTCCTCGCAGCTACAATACATTTTTCTCTTTTCTGGCCGTGTACATCGCTTCAAAAATCATCACGCCGTTCTTTCATCATGCTCACTGGCTCATCGAACCACCGGGATCAAACACTACTAACTGCTCCATCGGAATAGATGCAAAGCAAACCATTGAAATCTCACCATCGCTCATCCCGTACTCCTCAACCATCCTCAAAGATATCTCTAAGATCTAGCATGACGGATTCGTGAAAGCGCAAACGAAGACACATAGCAAAAGAGTCGAGGAGATTAAGCAATACAATAATACAGATCAGAAAGCAAGTAAGCAGGTCGTACGACGGCTTCCTCAGCGCAACCGGCACGCATCACAGGTCAAGTCGTCCCATCTCAGTAAGCTTCGAATAAGTCGTCGAGCTCATCGAGCTCAACCGTCTCCGGGTTTCGCCACGCTAGCAAGTCTACGGAATCGTAGGCAGCAACGGCAGCTGAGGCGACAGCACGTGAATCGGTGGCGCGCAGCATGGGACTGCTCCCGGCGGGTAGTGCGAAATGTAGAGCGTGGTGAGGGCCCAGGCGCGAGTCTGTGAAGCCTCCGAAGAGTGCGTCGGCAGCTTCGCGGTTGCGCAGTGCCGCGGCTTCGGTCTCATCGTCAAGGTCCATGGCCACGTCGTTGGACGTCGCGCTGGAGTCATCGTCGAAATCGTCTTCATGCTTGACGGTGGTGCGCTCATCACTCACAGAGCCGCGTTTTAACGCTTCGCTCATCTGTCGCTCTTGAAGTGTAAAGGCCATCTGTGTGAACTCCTTTTCCATACCCTCGAGTGGCGGTGTTTTTGTTTGTCTTGAGTAGCTGCGAGATGAATTATGCGTGTCGGGAATAGAGAAAGAGCCACTCGAGGACATTGCCATCTCGTCATCGAGTTCGGAAGTTGAGAGATCGACTTCTGGCGAAGGCGAAATTTCGCTTCTTCTTCGCTCCACGCGATCTTCCTCCTCTTCCTTCTCATCAGACGTCAACGACGGTGAGATGATTCTGTGTTGCGCAGCAGGCGTCTCTGGTGGTTCTGGGAAATTTTGACGAGGTTGTGTTGTGAGAAAGAAGTAGATGCGCTTCGGATGTGTACCAACAAGCTCCTTACCAAGCGGACACGGAGCCAATGCGGTCCATGATCGCTTCATGTACGTTGTAAGACGGGAGGAGATGATGGCAGGTTGGTTTGCGGAGCTATAGCAATAGTTAATAAGCTGCCAACCTTAATGCGACTGGTTCCAAGAGCTTACTTTTCGACTATGGAAAGCGTATGCTGCAGGATAGCAGCGAGCTCCTTCAACAAATGTGGCCGATTCCCTGTTTTCTCTAGTTGCTCGATTACAGCGACGACAATCTCATCCTTTATGCCTTCTGTATCGATCTTCACCGCAGTTGGCTCCCGTGGCGATGGTGGCGGAGTTGTCTCCGGGAGTCGGCTGGCTGTCGGAAGGGGCTCATGCTTGATGTTTGGAGACAAAGACTTCAAAGGCGCGGTCGGCGAGGCAGGAGTCGAAGACGATAAGCTCTCACGCTTCAACTTCTTCGATGGCGGTTGGTTTTCGTCGAGCGAAGGCAGAGTGTTGGAGTCGGTGGGCATGGCAGCTGCTGTGGCGGGCGGTGAGCGATGCGAGGATCTGCAGCTGCTTGGGATGTGAATGCCCAGGAGCGACAGCGAAACTGACTTGCGCCTGGTGTTGTACGGCATGTTGGACATAAGTACTGACGCGGAGGAAGGGACGGTCGGGGCCAGGCGGAGGTTTGGGAGAAGCAAAAAGGCGGATAGCCCTCAGATCGCGCGACAGAAAATAGTTGGCAAGGCCGGGGAAGCGACAGTCGACTAATGGAAAAAGTGTGGAAGAGGATGCTTGGAGGCTTTGGGAGCGCCGGATGGGCGTGGGAATGCTCCTGCCAGGGTAGCGCGCTGGGGCGGGCTACGGCTTCGCGCCTCCTATTGGCCACCGGGTGCAGAAAGAATGCGTGCGGTGAGACGATGACTAGCCGTGACTGTAGCAAGTAGCAGCCAGCGCCCGCAGCCGTGTGAGCTAGGCTCTCCAAAATGGATGGACCGAGCTGGTGTCGATTTGCGATCAAGAAGCCTTTCGCCTGGGTGGGATGGGCGTTGTTGTGGTGGTGGCGGGCGCTGTTCCGGCTGCCAAAAATGATGATGGAACACTGACAATTAGTGGCCGACGAGCATGGGAATGACCTTGCACGAGAGAAACAAAAGCCAGAGTCGAGCCGAGTGATTCAGGAATGCTTTTCGGTCTTCCACTCAGGAGAGAGTGAGCGCGAGAACTCCCGATCAGCCTTTTTCTCGGCCGGCTGCGAGAAGCACAGACTGTGACTAATGAAGGAAGGGCAACACAGCCGCCGTCTTGCTGTTTCAGCTTCAGAGGATGATGATGATGCGTGGATGAAGTGGAGTGGTGGTGGTTTGAGAAGAGGACGGAGCTGAGCCACGGGGCGACAGTCTACGTAGTATGCGACGAACGACAAAACTGCTGATGATGCACGAGAGGCATTGCCCAGCACGAGAGCCTTCAGCCTGGCGGATCGTGTGCGTCGTTCGCATTCCTGTAGGTAGCCAGCAGCAACCAGATGCAAGGCTCTAATTACCGGGATGCACGCCCACTGACACCACCCACCTGCACCCACCTGCACCCACCAAAATAGCCAACCGCTGACGATACTGCGGCACCATCGCACAGCATATTGTCGTATCGTCTCTTGCTTCCGCTGACTCAACCCACGAGATTCTGGACTGGCCATGGTGATCCTTCTGCCATCCCTCGGCATTTGTCGCCCGTTGCACGGAGCTTTTTTCTTTTTTGCTCCTTATTCGCTGTTTTGGCCACTCCTCTGCCGCCGCATCGGTAGCCGCCGCCAAAACGGCAACCTGGGCCCACCACTGTCACCAGGGAGCTCACTGGCAGATGTACTGTATGTCGTAATGACACTGTCGTTGATGTCGATGCCGCGAACCTTCTCACGGATCGCGCGCCCTGTTACGGCTCATAATTACTACGTGCTGAGATCATCGGCTCGCAGCTCCTCCCTTGCTCCTCATCTTCGCCGCTGCTTGTCCATTCTGCCGGCCTTCCTTGTCGCCGAGCTCTTCCTTCCGCCTCTCGTCCCTGTCGGTCTTTGAGCTCATCGCGCACGTATCTCGGGCTAGTCATGCGACGCTAGGGAGCTGACCTGCTTTGACACTGTGGTTGGAAGCCCCGCCTGCACACCGCACGCGGCCAGCTGGAAAAAGCCACCCACTCCCACTCCACCCTCCATGTGGTGAATGGATGGAACCCACTAGTCGGAATCCAGGGGTGAGAATGCGAGGCGGGATCCAAGAAAAATAAAATTTGGATGCTTCGACGTTGAGAAAATGCTTGACAGTCGCGTTGATCATCGCAACTCTACCATTCGGATATCTTCATCCATTGCGTTCTTTGCAGCCTACATCACTATTGTCTCAGGCTCTCAGATCAATTCTTCGCCAGCGCTCATCCGATTACTGTCTTACTGGTGCCATATGCTGCCTACTTGCATTACGTCTGGCTAGCTGCAGGCTGAGACCGCTGTTATGCCTACATTACAGACATTTCAAAGACACCTCCACGCAACAGCCGAAACCATGGCCAAAACTGGAAGCAAACCCTTTCAGCCTCATGCACAATCAGACTCCATTGGAATGAAATCTTCTCCACTTTGTCTCCGTCGATCAGTAGAGCGATTTTCTCCGACAGACCAGAGAGCTTCTTCCGCTTTGTCCCTACTGCTTCGTACGTCCGTCTGGTAGAAGAGGGTCCCGAAAAGTTTCACCGTTATGTGCTTCGCCTCATTTCAAATTTCTCATGGATTTCTCTTGTCATACGATAACCCAGCCAGACCTCCACCCTAGCGTGCTAATAGCGTTTGAGTTTTTACGCTCCGTCGAAAATCTTCGCCTCCTCACCGCCCAAACAGAGCCAATCGATTACTTAGCGGCTCCTCGGAACGATGGTTGGCCTTTCCGGCCAGGCGGGAAACTGCCTGCGTCAAATTCGACGACTCATCTGCCATCAATTTGCTACGCAATGTTTTTGATACCACCGAAACCCATTTCTTTGCCTCAGGCGCTCATTTTCATTCATACCTCGAAGTCTTTCAGCCTTGAGCACCTTCACTGAAGTAGTATGAATAGGAAGCTGGTGCATGCCACTGACAATCTACTTTTCGAGAATGCTTGGATGATGACATTGGTAATTGTTCGCGTTCGTAACCTCATCGCCTTTCCACTCTTACCCAACCATATTGGATATCTCTTTTGCATAGCTTTAACAGCAG